>Ga0209367_1000005_pt1 | contig 145651 bp, 123 predicted proteins | sample WorMetLIZISLAND2_FD_187412 | JGI IMG/M metagenome (GOLD analysis project Ga0209367, IMG submission 187412) | Marine gutless worms symbiont microbial communities from Max Planck institute for Marine Microbiology, Germany - Olavius geniculatus... ...
GGGATACGATGGTTTCGGTTGAAAATTATGGTTCCGTACACATAGTATAAGCTACTAAATTGTGAAAACAAGCCGGGCGCCGGGCAGCGTTCAAACCTCAGGACTGTTGCCCGGCCGACGCATCGCTAGATCAGTAAATTAAACCAGAAAATGCTTGGTGAGCCGGTAGCGCATATTTAGCGCAATTATGATTTGACACCCCAGCGTCTTTTACTTATTATTCGGCGGGACAATGTGACACCGACTTGCCTCAACTACTCGGCATTGGTGGTCGATCCCGGGTCATCAATGCTATTTGGACAGGTATGACGATTATGAACCTAACCGCCTCCCTGAATGCCGATTATATTGACGCCCAATACAATCTTTGGAAAAGCGAGCCCGAAAAACTTTCCCGCGAATGGCGCCTTTTCTTTGAAGGCTTCGAATTGGCTGCTTCCGGCCGGATAACCGGGGAATCAGCAACAATTGAAGATGGGCATCCTCGCCAATCCCGCGTTCAGACTCTCATTTATCGGTACCGCGATTTAGGCCATTTGATGGCCTGTCTGGATCCACTGGCAGCCTGCCCGACCGATCATCCCCTGTTGAATCTGAAGGCGTTTAATCTGGAACCGGCTGATCTGGATCATGAATTTCCGGCCCCCCGGTTTGCCGATTCCGGCCGGGCACCGCTGCGTGATATCATCTCTTCCCTGAGGGAGACCTATTGCCACTCGATCGGGGTCGAGTTCATGCACCTGCAGGATCCGGAGGAGAGGCAATGGTTGATCGACCGCATGGAGCCGACCCGCAATCAGTTGAAATTAAGCGCCCCGGACCAAAAGCGGGTTTTACGCAAACTATTTCAAACCGCGCTGTTCGAACAGTTTCTGAATAAAAAATACCTGGCGGTGACGCGGTTTTCCCTCGAAGGCGGAGATGCGATTATCCCGGCTCTGAACAGTCTGGTTGAACATGTTGCCCAAAAAGGATGCCGGGAGATCATACTGGGCATGGCCCATCGCGGACGATTAAATGTCCAGGCTCATATATTGAACAAATCTTATGAAGAAATATTCAGTGAATTTGAAAGTTGCTACAGCCCGGACGATCTGGTGGGCGCCGGCGATGTGAAATATCACAACGGCTATTTGGCCGAAGTTAAAACGGATGGAGGCCGGGAGCTTCGTATTCTGTTGATGAATAATCCCAGTCACCTGGAGTCGGTGAATCCGGTGGTGGAAGGTTTTGCCCGGGCCCGTCAGGACATGCAGGCGAATCAAACACGCGCCGGGGTGCTGCCGTTTCTTATTCATGGCGATGCCGCCTTTGCCGGGCAGGGAGTTGTGGCCGAAACTCTCAACATGTCGCAACTGGACGGCTATCGCACCGGCGGCACGATTCATCTGGTAATCAACAATCAAATCGGCTACACGACCTTGCCGGAAGACGCCCGTTCTACCCGCTATTCCACCGATATCGCCAAAATGCTGATGGTGCCGATTTTTCATGTACACGGTGAGGATCCAGCCGCCCTGATCCACGCGTGTCGGCTGGCCGCCGACTACCGCTGGCAATTTGCGAAAGACGTTGTGATAGACGTGGTGTGTTTTCGCCGCTACGGACACAATGAAGGCGATGAACCGTATTTTACCCAGCCGATAATGTACCAACGAATTCGACAGCGACCATCGCTGCACCAGGTCTACGCCGAGAACCTGATCGAAGCGAAAATTGTTAAAGATAGCGATATTAAAGACCTGACGGATAGAATTGGTTCGCAATTAAATTCAGCCTACGAAAGCGTTCACGGCAGTGAATGCCCTTTTCCGTTCGTTAATTTTTACAAAAACTGGGATAGATATCACGGCGATTTGCCTCATGAACCGGTCAACACGGGCGTGAGAGATAAAACCCTTATCGCACTGTGCCAAAAACTGAATGCATTGCCCGATGGCTTCGCCGTCAATCCGAAACTGGGACGTCTGCTGCAAAGACGGGTGCAGTCAGTTGAGCGAGGATACGGGCTGGACTGGGCCGGCGCAGAAGCGCTCGCTTTTGCCTCCCTTTTAACGGAGGGAATAACCGTCCGTTTGAGCGGTCAGGATAGCGGCCGGGGAACATTCAGCCAACGTCACAGCGTACTGGTTGACCATCAGTCCGGCCAACGATATATACCGCTGAATGAGCTGGATGAAAACCAGGCGCCTTTTTTTGTGTATGACAGCCTTTTGTCTGAAACCGGCGTGCTTGGTTTTGAATACGGCTATTCACTGGCCCAGCCTGAGGGGCTCATTCTCTGGGAGGCTCAATTCGGTGACTTTGCCAACAATGCCCAGTCAATCATCGATCTGTTTATCGTCAGCGGCGAATCCAAATGGCAGCGCCTGAGCGGATTGGTATTGCTCCTGCCTCACGGGTTCGAAGGCCTGGGGCCCGAACATTCCAGTGCGCGCCTGGAGCGCTTTCTGCAATTGTGTGCCGACGACAACATTCAAGTTTGCTACCCGACGAGTCCCGCCCAGTATTTTCATCTATTGCGCCGTCAGGTAAGCGGTACGTTTCGCAAGCCACTGGTGGTAATGACCCCCAAAAGTCTATTGCGCCACCCGGCGGCTGTATCGAGCCTGGAAGAACTAAGCACGGGTTATTTCCAGCCCGCCCTTGATGACCCGGAGCAAGTCAAGGACGCGAAAAAAGTTCTTTTTTGCAGTGGTAAAATTTACTACGAACTCTGGGCCCGGCGCAAAGAGCTTGATATTGCAGACATCGCGATTTTCCGCCTGGAACAGTTCTATCCGTTCCCGGCCCAACAACTGAAAACAATCATCGGCCAATATCCTAAAGTCAATCACTGGTGTTGGGTGCAGGAAGAACCGCAAAACATGGGGGGCTGGCAATTCGTCAAACCTCGCATTGAAAAGATAATCAAGCGCACCCTGAGATATATCGGCCGCAGCCCCGCTGCCAGCCCGGCCAGCGGTTTCCCGGCAATTTTCAGAAAAGAGCAAAATCTGATTGTCGAAAAAGCTGTCGGGCCTGCTCCCGGCCACCAGGACCAAGCGGAAGTAAGCTAAAAATCAGGACTGAGTGGCGAGGACTGAGGACTGAGTAACGAGGACTGAGTTAAAGAATTTATGGGCGGAGGAAACAGCGAATTGCTCAGTCCTCAGTCCTCGGCACTCATAACTTCGATATTTGATATTCTGCGGTTTGCTTTTCAATATTCTACTAGAAGATAAGCCCAAAAATTCAAGGTACTAATTAAGGAGCATGTATGCTGATCGAAATCAAGGTCCCCAGTGTCGGAGAATCCGTGACCGAAGCACTGCTGGCCCAATGGTTTAAAAATGATGGTGATCCGGTTAAAAAAGATGAACCCCTTTTTGTCATCGAGACCGACAAGGTCACTCTGGAAGTCGTGGCCGAAGACGATGGCATCCTCGCGATTAAAGTGCCGGAAGGAGAAACGGTCGCCATCGGGGCCGTTGTCGGCACCCTGGACACGGCAGCGGCGACCCTGGCACAGCCCACAGTTGCCGCTCCAGCGGCCGGCGATGATCGTCCGGCCGAGGCGGCGTCTGCTGAACCGGCTAAACCTGCAGCTCCGGAGCCACCGCCCGCAGTCGAGGCCCAGGTGTCTGCTGCCACAGATCCGCAACCGGCAACACCCGATATGCCGGCTTTGAGCGATGCGCCTGAAAGCTCAGCGGCAACAGATCAAACCCTCGCACCATCGGTGCGCCGGCTGGTTGCAGAAAAGGGCCTGGACCCAGCCATGATTCCGGGCTCCGGTCCCAATGGCCGCATTACCAAAGGCGATGTCGTCTTATACCTGGAAAGCAGCGCGATTCCGGCCACCGCCGGCGAACCGGATGTGGCATTGATGCCCGCCACCGACCCATTGCCGGCTGATAACCGGACGGCAGCACAATTGCCGGCGGCAGAACTCGTCAATCGCCGGCCGATGAGTCCGCTGCGGCGGCGCATCGCCGCCCGCTTGCTGGAGGCCAAACAGAATACGGCCATGCTGACGACTTTCAACGAAATCGATATGTCACAGCTCATGGCGATCCGCAAGCAATACAAGGAATCCTTCAAGAAAAAATACCAGGTCAACCTGGGGATGATGTCGTTTTTTATCAAGGCCAGTGTCGAAGCCCTTAAAGAAATTTCCCAAATCAACGCTTTTGTCGATGGCCAGGATATCATCGAACACCACTACTATCACATCAGCGTGGCGATAGGGTCTGAACGCGGTCTGGTCGTTCCGGTTATCCGCCATGCCGACAAATTGAGCTTTGCAGAGCTGGAACAGGCCATAGTGGACTATGTCCAAAAAATCAAAGACAATCGTCTTGAAATCTCGGACTTGGAGGGGGGTACGTTTACGATCAGCAACGGTGGTGTATATGGTTCGCTGTTGAGCACACCCATTTTGAATATCCCCCAAAGCGCGATTCTGGGGATGCATAAAATCGAAAAACGGCCCATTGTCGTTGATGATGAAATCGTGGTTCGCCCGATGATGTATGTGGCGTTAAGCTATGATCATCGTATTGTAGACGGCCGCGAAGCGGTTACTTTCCTAAAACGCATCAAGGAATGTGTTGAAAATCCGGAACGCATCATGATGGAGATTTAAAGTGGGGCAACCGTTCACAGGTTCGGGGTTCAAGGTTTAGGGTTGAGGACAAATAAGACACCAAGTTTTCTCCGAGACAAGGCGCGGAAAAAATGGCCCCGCGGGGCAGCAATAGCGAAGTTCATTGCTTTTAGGTTTCAGGTGTCAGGTTTCGGGTGTCAGCAAAAAGCGGTATGAAATTCTGATACCTGAACACTGAAACCTCGAATCGGAACCCGTGATGTATCATTGAACACGGTAACAGCGACCATAAATTGTCTATATGTTGCCGTTAAGCGCCTAAAGGTCCGAGAACCAGGTGAAAATTATTTTCCGGAATAGTTTTCAAATTGACTCGAAATTTTGGATTGGATTCGACAATACTGACGCTATTCGCATTAATTAGCATTTTAAAGGACTAAATGATGGCTGATAAAGAAACGTATGACTTGGTAGTCGTAGGCAGTGGCCCTGGTGGATATGTGGCGGCAGTCCGTGCCGCCCAGCTTGGTTTGAAGGTTGCCTGCATCGAAAAAGAACCCCGTCTGGGCGGGGTTTGCCTGAATGTCGGCTGCATTCCCAGTAAAGCCCTGCTGGACTCCAGTGAATATTATCATCTGGCCAAAGAGCAGTTTGCCGACCACGGCATCAAAACCGGCCGCGTCAGCTTGGATCTGGCCGTCATGATGGCCCGCAAGGATAAAGTGATCCAGGAATTGACCGACAACGTCCGGCGGCTGCTCGAGGGTCATAAAATCGATATCATTCACGGCAGCGCCAGGTTGGCCGGTCCGGACCGGCTGGAAGTCGAGGGCCATTCCACCGGCAAGAAAAAGGGCAATCTCGAAACCTTGCAGGCCGGGGCCATTATTCTGGCCACCGGCAGTGAACCGATCGCATTGCCGGATTTACCGTTCGACGGCCGTCATATTGTGGGTTCGCGCGACGCTTTGAAGTTCAATGCCGTACCCAAGCATCTGGCCATCGTGGGCGGCGGATACATCGGACTGGAGTTGGGATCCGTCTGGCTGCGTCTCGGAGCCAAAGTAACCGTAATCGAAATGCTTGCCAAGGTGGCAACCACTCTGGATGGGCAGGTCGGACGCAAACTGCAGCGCGTGTTAAAACGTCAGGGAATTTCCTTTAAAATGCAGACCCGGGTGACGGGCGCCAAAATTTCGGGCAAATCCGTGAAGGTCAACCTTGAAACCAAAAAAGGAACTGAAACCCTGACCTGCGACCGGCTGCTGATCAGTGTCGGCCGGCGTCCCCTGACCAGCGGATTGGGCATCGAGGATCTGGCTATTCAAACCGACCCGGAGACGGGACACCTGCTGGTCGACGCTTCATATCGCACCAATGTGCCCTCGATATATGCCATCGGTGATCTGATACCCGGACCGATGCTGGCCCACAAAGCCTCGGCGGAAGGAATCGCCGCCGTCGAATGTATTGCCGGCAAGCCCGGTGAAGTCAACTACGATGCCTTGCCGGCGGTGATCTACACTTGGCCGGAGGTGGCCAGTGTGGGGTTGACCGAAGAACAGGCCAAGGAGCGCGACATTCCATATTGCACCGGCACCTACCCGTTTGCCGGCGCCGGGCGGGCCCGTTGTATGGGCGAAACCGAGGGCTTTGTCAAAATCATTGCCCACCAAAAGACCGACCGGGTATTGGGCGTGCATATCATTGGTCCGCGCGCCGCCGACATGGTTGCCGAGTGTGTTCTGGCCATTGAATTCGGGGCTGCTTCCGAAGACATCGCCCGCACCATCCACGGCCACCCGACCTTTGCCGAAGCCCTGCAGGAAGCCGCCATGGCCGTGCAGAAGTGTTCGATTTATGGATCCTAGCTTGTAATCACTTGACGTAGAATGGTTTTGTTGGTAGATCTGGAAATACGAATTTTTTCCAATGACAAGCTTCCAGTTTCAAATTACGTGGCGATCCACGACCAGATAAGGCGGCAATCAAACGATCAGCATCTTCCCTTACCAGAGCATCGCCCGATCGTTTCAGAGTTTTCCTGACAATCCCAAATTTTTCAATGTGGATACAGTCTTGACTCCGGCGCTATATAGTTTTTGCTATAGGCAGCTTACATGCTGGATTTAATGTATTCTCGGAAATTACCTACATCAGAGCTGCACCAAAATAAGCACAAATATGTCCAGGAGTAAATACATCTTGCTTCTTTACTACATTGAGTGAAACTGATGATAAACGCTGAGGATATTAAATGGAAGCAGTGGACTACATCACCAAGCAGTTTCAACAGTCGGAGATCAAAGCAAAGGCCCATGCGGACCTGACGTTTCAAGAAATTCGGGAGGAACTCAACACGCAGAACATCAGCCTGAAACGGAAGGTTGAGGAGCTTCAAGATGCGATGGATGCCACGGTTCAGACCGTGGTCACGGCTGCCGATATCGAGGAGGTTTTACATACACTCTTAAACCGCGCCATGATGGCGGTTAACGCCAGAATCGGCTCCATCATGCTCCCTGACGAAAAAAGCCGGTCCCTGAGCATCGTCGCCGCTGTGGGATTGGAAAAATCCATTGTCAACACGACCAGCGTCCGAATGGGTGAAGGTATTTCCGGCAAAGTCGCTCAATCCGGGGAAGGACTGCTCGTTAAAGATGTTGAGCAGGATCCCGTTTTTAGAAAATCAAACGACCACAAATATGAAACCCCTTCCTTTATCTGTCTGCCCCTTCGGACCCATAAACAGGTCATCGGGGTGCTCAATCTGTCAAGAAAGCGTGATCTGAAGGCTTTCAGCAATTCGGATCTTAAATATCTAAATTCATTGCTGACCCATATTAGCTTGGCTGTAGAAAACGCAACGCTTCTCAAAGGAGTCAAAGAAACGACGCAAAAACTCCAGCAAGCGGTCGGTGAACAGAGCCTCCGGTTGATTGAATTCCAACAGCAAGCCCTCCTGTCCATGGAGATCTCCCACCAGGCCCAGAAGATCGAGGCCATGGGAACCTTGGCCGGCGGCATTGCCCACAACTTCAACAACCTGCTCATGGGAATCCAAGGGCGGACTTCGCTGATGTTAATGGATATCGATCCGTCTCATTTGTTTTATGAACATCTCAAAGGGATTGAGGAGCAAGTTGTCAGTGCGGCAAACCTGACCAAACAGCTTCTGGGTTTTGCCCGAAGGGGCAAGTACGAGGTCAAATCGACCGATCTCAACGAGCTGATAAAGAAGACTTCAGAGAGATTCGGCCGCACCAAAAAAGAGATAACGATTCATAGCAGATTTCAGGAGGACCTCTGGGCGGCAGAAATAGACCGGGAGCAAATCGAGCAGGTAATGATGAATCTTTATATCAATGCGTGGCAGGCCCTGCCTGGAAGCGGCGACCTCATTCTTGAAACCCAAAATGCCAGACTCGATAAAGACTTTTCTAAGCTGTTTTCAGTAAGGGAAGGCCAATATGTAAAAATTTCTGTAACCGACAATGGCAGCGGTATGGATGAGGCGACGCGCCAGCGAATTTTTGAACCTTTTTATACGACGAAAGAGATTGGACAGGGCATTGGTTTGGGACTTGCCTCGACCTACGGCATCATTAAAAATCATGATGGTCTTATCGATGTCTACAGTGTGAAGGGCGAAGGAACCACCTTTGACATCTATTTGCCGGCCTCGGAAAAGCGTATTTCGGGAACCAAAAGAACGACCGAAGATATTCTTATGGGTAACGAGATGATTCTTCTTGTCGATGATGAGAATTTAATTCTTGAGGTCGGGAAAAAGATACTCGACAAGCTGGGATACAAGGTGATCGTCGCAAAAAGCGGCCAGGAGGCAATTGAGATCTACAAAACAGAGCAGCGAAATATTGATATGGTCACACTCGATATGATCATGCCGGATATGGATGGCAAGATGGCTTATGAAAAATTAAAGGAGATCAATCCCGCCATCAAAGTTCTTCTCTCCAGCGGTTACAGCATAACCGGTGAGGCCCAGGAAATATTGGACAAAGGCTGTAACGAGTTTATCCAGAAACCCTATAACCTGAAAGATCTTTCGCTAAAATTAAGAGAAATTCTAGATTAAACGCTTTTGAGTAGATTTGGGATTTTGGATCTTTGATTTCGGATTTAAGGTCCGCTTCGGCTGGGCTGTGTCCATTGCTGGCTGGCGGCTCAAATTAAAATAAAATGATAGAGCGACACGCGGCGCAAGCGCCTGCGCTGCATGAGCGATCCCTTAAATCCGCAATCCAAAATCTAAAATCGAATAGTTACGTTGAAAATTCCGCAGTAAATACCTCAGCTTTGTTATGACTGCCACTATTCGTTGGCACTGCCCTCTACTTCCAGGTTTGACTCAGCACCCGGACCCAATTTTCATGGGTCACTTTGCGCAGCGCTTCATCGTCATAGCCATGGTCCCGCAGACATTGAACGAGTTTGGGCATACCGGCGGCGTCACCGAGCTCCAGCGGCATGATGGCCCCGTCAAAATCCGAACCCAGGGCCACATGCTCGATCCCAATGCGCTGGGCAACATAATCTATATGGCGCACGATTTGGGATACCGGTGTTGCGGCCTTGAGGAGACCGTCGCTCCGCAGGAAACCGACATGGAAATTGATCCCGATCACACCGTCGGACTCGCCGAGGGCATCCAGCTGCTTATCGGTTAAATTGCGGGTCGACGGGCAAAGCGCATGGACCCCGGCATGGGTTACCACCAGGGGCGCCGCGGTGAGCCCGGCCGTGTCCCAGAACCCCTTTTCGTTGATATGGGCCAAGTCGACCATAATCCCCAGCTGGTTGCAGGTTTTGACCAGTTCCCGACCGGCCTCGCTCAGTCCCGGACCCGTGTCGGGTGAGTGCGGAAACCTGAACGGCACCCCATGGGCAAATATATTGGGCCGGCTCCAGACCAGGCCCAGGGACCGCAGGCCGGCCTGGTAAAAAACGTGCAGCGCATCCAGCTCCGAATCGATAGCTTCAGCACCTTCAAAATGCAACACCAGGGCAATAACCTGATTTTGAAGAGCGTGGACAAGCTCATCAACTGTGCGGATTACATCGATCTGGCCCCGGGAGCTGTCCGCCAGCCGCCACAAACTGGCAACCCCTTTTATGGTGACCGACTGCGCCCGGCTCAGTTCAATTGCCGGTGGCATTGGTATTTCGTAAGCGGTCCTGCCCGTCTCCTGGTCAGCGCCCGGGAACCCGTCATCCGGTTTACCCGATGGAACGAATACGGCAAAAAATCCTCCGCCATATCCCCCCTCCCGCATCCGCGGCAAATCGGTGTGTCCCTGATCGGTGCGTTCGAAAAAGGGACGTGGTTTACCGTCCTTGGGGAGATAAATGCTTTGCAGGGCATCATTGTGGCCGTCAAAAATCGGTAAGTCATCAATCAATGTCATTATCACCCCAGCTATTGTCGTGCGATTATTAAAAGAGAGCTATCGGTACGATAATATACCAAGCACCAATCCATAAATCCCATACAACAAACAATCTTCTGTACCGGCCCGGAATCGTTCTATAAAAAAAGCTATCAATGATTGTCCCTGTTGTAAAGAAGGTTCAATACTTTAGTTATTGAATATTGAAATTTATTTGTTATTTGGTGCTTGATATTTGGCGCTTCAGTTCAAGGTTTGAACTGTGATTTTGCAATTTGCCCGAATCCATGTCTGAGCGATTTTATAATATCTAAAAAAGTATATACAGTTGACCGCATTCGGGTTAAATGCTACATAAATGCGGCGCGGAAACGATTGTTTTCGTTCAACCCACCATGTGACTTTACCTGCCCAAGAACTTCTAACTCATTTTGAAAGGAGGAAAATCATGTTCAAGAAAATTTTCGTCGGCCTAGTTGCGGTTCTTGTGCTTTTCAACCTGGGGCTAGCCCCGGGGGCAGACGCTGCCGGGCGCAAGGATGTCCTGGTAATCGGTATGGCAACCAGCGACATTATTTCTTTGGATCCGGCCAAAGCGTTTGAGTTTTCAGGCGTGGGAATCATCAACCAATTATACGACAAACTCCTCGATTTTCCAGCAGGACGGTTCGACAAGCCCGAGCTGTCCTTAGCCGAGTCGTGGAAGGTTTCGGATGACGGCAAAATCTGGACATTCACACTAAAAAAAGGGATCAAATTTCATAGCGGCAATGAGGTGACGGCGGAAGACGTCGTTTATTCATTCAAACGGGTGGTCTACCTCAAAGACCAGCCGGCCTTCATTCTCACCCAGTTCGGTCTCAAAGAGGATTCAATCAAGGCTATCGACAAATACACCGTTCAAATAACCTTGGACAAACAGTATGCCCAGGGGATCTTTTTCTCCTGCCTGTCCGCCGGAGTCGCCAGCATTGTGGATTCTAACGTCGTCAAGCAGCATGTCACCAAAACCGACAAATATCCGAACGGTGATATGGGGCTTACCTGGCTGTCGCGCAACTCTGCCGGATCAGGGCCGTTCATCCTGCGAAAGTGGGACAAGAGCGACCGCGTAGTTCTGGACGCCTATGCGAATCATTTTAAAAATGCGCCAGCTGTCAAGCGGGTAATCATCAAAGAGATCGTCGAAGCCACCAGTCGGCGCCTGCAAGTGGAAAAAGGGGATTTGGATGTTGCCTGGGAAATGTTTCCGGACCAGGTGAGGGAACTCGAGAACAAAGCCGACATCGGGATTGCGCGAGTCGCGGCGCTGCAAATCTGGTATGTCGGTATGAATGTCGGCAAAGGCCCGCTGGCCGACAACCGGGTGCGTAAAGCCATACGCTACGCCATTGATTATGACGGCATTATAGAAAATATCATGTCCGGTGCCGGTGTACCGACCAATACCTTTATTCCCAAAGGATTTGCCGGCTATGAGGATAAAATTATTTACCGGAAGGATTTGGCTAAAGCCCGTCAGCTGTTGAAAGAAGCCGGCTATGCCGATGGCTTTAAGATCTCCATGGATCACGGTGATCAAACTCCTTATCCCGAAGTGGCGCAGGTCTTGCAAAATGCGCTGGCTCAGGTCGGCATCGAAGTTAGACTCAACAAATTGGTTTCGGCACAGCTATGGCCGAAATACCGGGCTCAAAAACATGAGCTGGTCCTGGCCCGCTGGGGACCCGACTACATCGACCCGCACACCAATGCCCAGCCATTTGCGGACTATAAAGCCAAGCAGTTATGCTGGCGCAACGCCTTTTACAACGACAAAACATCCGAGATGATTCAGGCGGCCGGCATCGAAATGAATGATGAAAAGCGAATCTCCCTGTATCAGGAAGCCAACCGCGTCATCCAGGAAGAAGGACCCTACGCGTTCTTGTTTCAGCCGCTATACCAGCACGCGGTTCGCAAGAACGTGGAAAATTTTTACGCGGCGCCCACCTTCAGCCTATGGAAGCTGTATTCGGTCAGCAAAAAATAAACTGTTTGAAAAGCCCACCCCTAATCCAGCCGGAAGTGGGTGGGCTTTAAACTAGTTGCAAAGTAACTCATTGATATCAAAAAAGTTGATCTTGTGTCTGTAGAGTTTGCGCCAGGGGGTGAATGTTGAAGGTCCCGTTTCCAATGTTGGCTCTCCTGGGGCAAACTTGGTAACCGTGAATGTTTTATACATTTTCAACTTGAGGCTGAATTCCGAGGCTCTAAATTAGATGGCCCAATATCTCATAAGGCGTTTGTTTACATTGGCCATTACCTTGTTTGGGATCATGGTAGTGACCTTTTTCATATCCCTGGTGGTTCCCCTTGATCCGCTGGCTGCCATTGCCGGCCCCCAGGCACCCCAGGAAACTGTTGAGCGTTTGCGAACCCTCTACGGCTTCGACCAGCCGGTCTATGTGCAGTTTTCCCGCTATTTTCAGAGACTGCTGCAGGGCGACCTGGGCACGTCATTTCAAACCGGAAGACCGGTGCTCGAAGATATATTTCAATATTTCCCGGCTACCATCGAGCTGGCAACCGTAGCACTCATTATTTCGATCATCATCGGAATACCGCTGGGTATCCTGTCAGCCGTGTACCGCAACTCTCCCATCGATCATTTTTCGCGTGTATTGAGCTTAATCGGGGTGTCCATGCCGGTTTTCTGGCTGGGTCTCGTATTGTTGCTGGTTTTTTATTTCAAGCTGGGCTGGTTCCCGGAGCCCGGCCGCCTTGATATTATGCTGATCGAACCGGACCGGGTAACGGGCCTTTTGCTCATCGACAGCGTGATCGCTCTGGACTGGGAAGTATTCTGGGATGCCTTGAAACACATGGTCCTGCCGGCGTCGGTGCTGGGCCTATACGGGTTGGCCGGCATTGCCCGCATTGTGCGCTCCAGCATGCTGGATGTGCTCTCCCAGGAATATATCAAAACCGCCCGCATCAAAGGCCTGAATGAGTTTTTGGTGTTGACCCGGCACGCCCTGCGCAATGCGCTGGTGCCGGCCGTCACCGTCATTGGCCTGACCTACGGCGGACTGCTGGAAGGATCGGTGTTGACGGAAACGATTTTTTCCTGGCCGGGGCTGGGTCGCTATTTGGCTACAGCGTTTTTGACCCTGGATTTAAATGCTGTTGTCGGCGGCACCATGCTGGTGGCCCTGACCTTCTCGCTGGCCAATCTGGCCGTAGATCTGGTTTACGCATTTTTAAATCCCAAAATAACCCTGGCACAACCATGAATCTAACGAATGCACTGAATAAAACCGAAGCCCGCCGCCAGCGTTGGGAGGCCCGGCGGCGCTATTTGAAAGACAGTTACATCCTGTGGCGGCGCAATCACCTTATGGTGGTTGGAACAAGTATCATCATCTTTTTGCTGTTGGTCGCCGCCGCGGCACCTCTACTGGCAACCCACGATCCGTATGAACAAATTTTACCGGATCGTCTGTTGCCGATTTCGGCCGAACACTATTTCGGCACCGATAGCCTCGGCCGGGATATCTATTCACGCGTCGTGTATGGCTCCCGCGTCACACTGACCATTGTCTTTCTAGTGGCTGCCATCAGCATGCCGTTGGGATTGGTGATCGGGGTCCTGGCCGGCTATTTCGGGGGGGCCTTGGACGAAATTTTAATGCGCCTTTCGGATGTATTTTTAGCCTTTCCCAAACTGATCCTGGCAATCGCATTTGCCGCCGCGCTGGGACCGGGGGTGGAAAACGCCATTGTGGCCATTTCGGTCGCCAATTGGCCCAGCTATGCCCGGCTGGCCCGGGCCGAAACCCTGAGCGTGCGCAACAACGACTATATCCAGGTCATTCGCAGCATGGGCGCCAGCAACCTGCGCATCATGGTGGGCCACATTACCCCCATGTGTCTGTCTTCGATTATTGTCCGTTTGAGCCTGGATATGGGCACCATTATTCTGACAGCCGCCGGCCTCGGTTTTCTCGGATTGGGGGCTCAGCCACCGGTGCCGGAATGGGGTTTGATGGTCAGCGACGGGCGTCAGTTTCTGGTGGATCAATGGTGGGTCTCGACCTTGCCGGGGTTTGCCATTTTAATCGTGGTTATGGGATTTAATTTGATGGGGGACGGCTTTCGCGACATCTTAGATCCCCACCAACGGCAAAGCTGAATGGAAGTCGGAAGTCGGAAGTCGGAATGCGGAATGCGGAAAACTGATTTGGCCGGCAATCATTTGTCTCGCTAGTATAATAAACTTACGATGGGAGCCGCAGGCCTTTAGCAATATTAAAAAGACTGAGCGAAGCGAATCATTCATTATTCATTAGTCAATAGTCATTATTCATTTAGTCCTTCTCCTGAAGTCACGTTGAGCGGATGAATGACCATGGCATCTATTGAAGAGCCCCTGCTGACAGTGCAAGATCTCAAGGTTCACTTTTACACCTTGCGCGGCGTGGTGCATGCCCTGGAGCGGGTATCTTTTTCATTGAATCGTCAGGAAACTTTGGGCCTGGCCGGTGAGACCGGATGCGGCAAATCAGTAACCGCACGCTCTGTATTGCGTCTGATCGATCCGCCCGGACGTATTATCAGCGGTAATATCTCGTTTAGAGGGCGAAATCTGCTGACTCTGGATGAAACGGCCATGCGCAATATTCGCGGCAGCAAGATATCCATGATCATGCAGGAGCCGAAGATGTCATTGAATCCGGTCATCCGGGTTGGCAATCAAATCGCTGAAACTTTGATCATTCACGATCAATCCCTGAATCGCCGGTCGGCCAAAAAACTGGCCGTTGATATGCTAGCCCAACTGGGGATTGCGGATCCGACCCGTATCGTGAGACGCTATCCGCACGAGTTAAGCGGCGGCATGTGCCAACGGGTCATGATTGCTATGATGCTGGTGACACGGCCGCAGCTGCTGATTGCCGACGAGCCGACTTCGGCCCTGGATGTCACGATTCAGGCCCAAATCCTGGAGCTGATCCAAAAGCTGATCCATGAAATCAAAACATCCGTTCTCATGATTACCCATGATCTGGGAGTAATGGCCGAAACCTGCGATCGCGTGGCGATCATGTATGCCGGAGATATGGTGGAAATGGGAACCGTGCGCAGTGTGCTGAAAACCCCCCGACACCCCTATACCCAGGGGCTATTGAAAACGGTTCCCGATAAATCCCACCCGGATCAACCTCTGTTTTCCATCAAGGGGAATGTACCGAGCCTGCTCGAGCCGCAGACCAACTGTCGATTTGCGCCCCGCTGCGAGCGGGTCATGAAACGCTGCCGGCAGGAGATACCGCCACTATATAAGCTGAACGGCGACCATCGGGCCGCCTGCTTTCTGCATGATATTTAACCAGTAGTATTGAACGAAAATGGAGGCTGTAATCCGATACACATAAGTTTGTTTTTTAGCCACAAATGAACACGAATTTTCACGAATTTCATTATTAGTCCTAAATGCATCGCTTTCAGCCGTTTTAGCAATTCGTGTTAATTCGTGCAAATTCGTGGCTAAAAAATTATATAGTGATCAATTATCAAACAGATTTGCTTTCAGAGGTAGTCTACCATCACAACGCACAACGATAAAACCTTGCTGCGGATCGAGGACCTGCACGTCCACTTTCCCATTCGGGAAGGCTTGCTGCTGCATCACCATGCGACGGTCAAGGCCGTAAACGGTTTGAGCTTTGCGCTGGATCGGGGCGATGTGTTTGGCTTGGTGGGGGAATCCGGCTGCGGCAAGACAACATTGGGACGCGCGGTGGTGGGACTGGCACCCATCACCGATGGTGAAATTTATTTTAACGATCAAAGCATTGTCGGACTCAGCGGTCGGGCAGCTTACGAACGGGCCCGCCATATCCAGCTGATATTTCAGGATCCTTACTCATCACTGCACCCACGCAAAACCGTATGCGATCTGGTGGGGGTGGGGCTAAAGCTCCACGGTCTGGCCGAAGGATATCAGATCGACGAACAGGTGTTGGCCATGCTCAAGCGGGTCGGTTTCGGCCTTGAGCATCTGTATCGATATGCGCACGAGTTTTCCGGCGGCCAACGCCAGCGGATTGCCCTGGCCCGGGCTTTGATTCTGCACCCGCAACTGCTGATTTTGGATGAGCCGACCTCAGCCCTGGATGTTTCCGTTCAAGCCCAAATTTTGAATCTACTCAAGGAATTGCAGCGCGATTTCAACCTGACTTACCTGTTTATCTCCCATGATCTGGGCGTCGTGCGATATATGAGCAACCGGATCGGCGTGATGTATCTGGGCAATATGGTGGAAACCGGATCGACCCGAGAGGTATTCAAACTGGCCCAGCATCCTTACACCCGGGTATTGCTGTCATCTCTGCCATCACTGGATCCCGATACACCGCATCATGGAATATTGCTGGAGGGTGATCCGCCGACACCCATAGATCCGCCACCCGGCTGCCCCTTTGCGTCCAGATGTCCCATAGTCCAGGACCGCTGCCGGGTCGACAAACCGGCTTTAAAACAACGCGGTCAAAAATCCACTCACCTGGCCGCCTGTCATTTTCCATATACGGATTAGCGCCGCAACCGATAACCATTGAAGATGGCAGATGGTTAAACAAAAGCGCAATCCATTTCTCCCGGATCTATATTGGCCGCACCGCTCCTGATCGCTTGTGTTTTAGGGAAATCAATGATAAACCTATATATTAGGGCAATCGATGCTACTAGGCCATTGAAGATGGCAATATGGATGACTAAACTAAGGAATTTAAATCATGTTGCTGAATTCATCGGAAACAGCTAAAGGTGGGGTCGCTTGGCTGGCGGCCGGAATCATCATTGTTTTTCTGGCTGTATTATGGCTCTTTTCAGGCCGTGGTCCATGGGCACCAGAAGCGCCGGATGAGTTATTGGCCAAAACGGTGATTCAAAAAAAAGTGAAGTATATTCCCCAATCACCGGAACCGGAAACCATCCAAAAAGCGACGGCAGCCATAATCCCCCTTCAACAACCGGCGCCAACTGAAATGCCCCGACCTCCGGCATCTGAAATTGCTGCCAAATCGCCGGATTCAACTGTGGCCGAGCAGCCGGTGCAAGAAGAACCGGCTGCCTCAACGCCAATCGTCACTGCCGAACAAGCAGCGAAATCACAGGTGTCGGCCGAAGAGCCATCGGCAGCCGAAGAGCCATCGGCAGCCGAAGGGCCATCTACAGTCAAAGAGCCATCGGCAGTCAAAGAGCAACCGGTAGTCAAAGAACAACCGGCAGTGAAGGAGGCGCCGGCGATTGCCTCGGCAGCCCCGGAATCCAGCCCGCAACCCAAGACCGAGCCGACCCCGGCAGTAAAGCCGGCTCCCGCAAAAAAACCGACTCCGGCAAAGCCCCTGGTGGCCATGACCAAGCCAGCGGCGAGGGAAATCCATCGCGAAAAATGGCTGCTATCCCAGGACGCTTCATCCTACACGATTCAAATCATCGGCGTTTCCACCGAGAAGTCAATTCTGAAATTCATTGATAAGAATCAGTTATTGAAGCAAAATGATATTGCCTATTATGAATCGCTCTTGAGGGGCAAACTCTGGTTCCAGGCCTTGTACGGCATATACCCCTCTAAAGAAGCGGCCCGACGGGCGATTGAAAAGTTGCCTGAAAATATACGCCTGGCCGGACCTTGGATAAGGAGTTTAGGGGCGGTGCAAAAAACGATCGGGAAATGAGGAGAGATCGATTTAATTCTCAGAATTATCTTCCGACCCCAGCATCTCTTCGGTTTCCATCCACATGACATTGATGATGCCAAAAGCGCAGGCTAACAATACGCCCAATATCCACGCAAAATACCACATTTATTGCTCCTGTATTTCTAAAAAGGTGATTTTTAAAGTTTGCTAAAAATTATCACGAACTCCACATCTGGAGTAATGGAGTGATGGAGTATTGGAATAATATTTTTACTCGCTTTTCATTACTCCAACACCCCAGTACTCCAATACTCCCGGTTCTGCTAGCCTGTAGTAACAGGGACCTGCTATCTGAAACGAAGCATGTTTATTGGTTTCAATACGCCGTATGCGTCTCCTTCTCTATCCTGTCTTCCGTCACCTTACCCCGCATAACCCGATAGACCCAGCTCGTGTATACCAGCACGATCGGCAAAAATATAACGACCGCCATAAACATCAGGTTCAATGTGCGGTGACTTGAAACCGCGTCATATACCGTCAGGCTGCTGTTTGGATCCGTGCTGGACGGGATGATAAACGGAAACATGGCAAAACCGGCCGTCAGGATCACTCCGGCCAGCGCCGCACCGCTGCAGACAAATGCCGCACCGGGTCGATTAGTCCCGGACAGCACAATTGCCGTAATTGCTCCGGCAAACGCCAAAATCGGAGCGATGATCGTGTAGCCGCACGCGGTGTAATTCTGCATCAACTCACCGGCGGCCATTTCAACCTTCTTCGCCAGGGGGCTGAAAGCGGTTCCGGGATCCGGCATCGAGACTATCTGATAAAATTCGATGCCGTATGCCTGCCAGATCCCGGCCAGGGCAAATGCTGCCATAAAAGCGACGCCGAAGATTCGCACGGCCTTTTTGGCCCTGGCATTGATTTCATTTTCAGTTCGGATCTGCAAAAACACCCCGCCGTGCATCACCAGCATGCATAGGCTAACGATTCCGGTCAACAGCGCGAACGGATTAAGCAGCCCCCAGAAACTGCCGGTGTAGGACAATCTTTCAAATTCACCGTAATGAAACGGCACTCCCTGCAGCAGATTGCCGAAGGCCACGCCAAAAACAAGGGCCGGCACCATCCCGCCGACAAATAATCCCCAGTCCCAGGCATTGCGCCAGCGGGTGTCTTCAACCAAACTGCGATATTTAAAGCCTACCGGTCGGAAAAATAGCGCGAACAATACCAGCAGGATGGCCCAATAAAATCCGGAAAAGGCCGCCGCGTATACCAGGGGCCAGGCCGCAAAAAGAGCACCACCGGCCGTTAACAACCAGACCTGATTGCCTTCCCAGGTCGGTCCGATGGCATTGATCATCACGCGCCGCTGGGTGTCGGTCCGCGCAACAAACGGCAGAAGGGTTCCAATCCCCAAATCAAAGCCGCCCATCAGCGCGAAGCCAATCAGCAGAACCCCCACGAAGACCCACCAGATGATTTTCAACGTTAGATAATCAAACAACATACTATATTCTCCTCAATGCTATCTAAGCAAATTAGTAAATCACACTCACTATCGGAATAATGGAATAATGGAATACTGGAATATTGGAACAATGGTCCCGCCATTGACGGAATCGAATGTAACTCTAAAATTGCTCAAATCCTTTTGAAGTCCACCATTCCATTATTCCCTTTGCGCGACAAATCCGAAAACAAAAAAAGCCAATATATTATCTTTGGGTTGTAGATGTTGCGAGACGTCAACTCACCACGTCCTGCTCAAAGTGATACCGGCCGGTATGCAAACTACTGGGACCCAACCGGATAAATTTGGTCATCAGGTACATTTCAACGACCAAAAAGATCGTGTAAAGAATGATAATTACCACAAGGCTGCCAATGAGGTCGCCAGTCGTCAAATTCGAGGTTGAAAAATAAGTGGGCAGCACACCGCCGATGGTCCAGGGCTGGCGACCGTATTCCGCTACAAACCAGCCCAATTCAATGGCGATCCAGGGTACCGGCAAACTGAAAAATAGTGTTTTCAATAGCCACTGCTTGCGGTCGAAAACCCGCTTGGCACAAAAATAAAAACTCAGGGCAATCAACCCCAGCATATAAAAACCCAGTCCCACCATAAGGCGAAACGACCAGAACATGGCCGCCACGTTGGGAATCGTATCCCGGGCCGCTTGTTGAATCTGCTGCTCCGTCGCATCTACCACCCGCGGTGTGTAGCGCTTTAGCAGCAGCCCATAGCCCAGGTTTTCCTTGTGATGATCAAACTGCACCTCGTTCGCAACCGACCGATCGCCGGCACGCATTTTTTCCAGCATTTCATAAGCAATCATGCCGCTGCGAATCCGCACCTCGCTGTCGGCAATTAAATCCTTGATACCCGGCACCGGCGTATCAATCGAACGCGTTACAATCAGGCCGCCGGCCCAGGGAATTTTTATCTCGGCGGCGGTTTCCTGTTTCTCCTGATCCGGAAAGCCGAACACGGTAAAGTGACTCGGCGGTGGTTCCGTCTCCCATTCAGCCTCCATGGCTGCCAGTTTAACTTTCTGAACCCGGCCGACCACATAACCGGTTTCATCCCCCAGAACAATCACCGACAAAATTGATGCCAACCCGAAACCGGCCGCCACCGCAAACGAACGCCGGGCAAAGGCAAGGTCCCGGCCTTTGAGCAGGTAGTAGGAGCTTACCGCCAGCACGAACATGGCAGAAGCCACATAACCGGCCCCGACGGTATGGACAAACTTGACCTGGGCCACCGGGTTAAAAAACAGCTCCTTGAAACTGGTCAGTTCCATACGCATGGTTTCAAAGTTAAACTCGGCGCCGACCGGGTTTTGCATCCAGCCATTGGCCACCAGAATCCACAGGGCGGAGAGGTTGGCGCCCAGTGCCACCAGGAATGTAACTGCCAAATGCGCCCGTTTATTGAGACGGTCCCAGCCGAAAAAGAATAATCCGACAAAGGTTGCCTCCAGGAAAAAAGCCATGAGCCCCTCGATTGCCAGCGGAGCGCCGAAAATATCGCCGACATAATGGGAATAGTAGGCCCAGTTGGTACCAAATTGAAATTCCATGGTAATCCCGGTGGTCACCCCCAGGGCAAAGTTAATGCCGAACAGTTTGCCCCAAAAACGGGTCATATCCTTATAGATTTGCTTGCCGGTCATGACATAGACCGACTCCATGATAAACAGGATCCACGCCAGGCCCAGGGTCAGGGGAACGAAGATGAAATGATACATGGATGTTAATGCGAATTGCCAGCGGGAAAGCTCAACGAATCCTTCTGTGGGTAGCATAGATCTGCTCCTAAAATGCCTGGCACAACGATTAACCTTGATCGTTGCCAATGTTTTAATGTAATAATTACAGGTTTTGCACAATCCCTCCCAAGGCAGATTAGCGGGAGAGTTTCAATCGTTGGGGGTTTGTCATGCCCAAATTTGAAACCGGCTGATTGTTGCAACTGGTTGATCTTCTATTATATTGAGTCAATCTTTGTCAAACAGAATTCCAATGAATCCCACCAAAAAGTCATCCAACAAAAAGGCGCTGCGCTGGCTGTTCCGTCGGGTTGGTCCGGCACGCAACTGGATCTTGATTTCAGTTGGACTGGGTCTGAGCAGCGGCATCCTGCTGATTGCCCAGGCCAGCTTTTTATCCAGAATCGTACACCAGGCCTTTATGGAAAAGCGGTCCATTGATCAGTTGGGGGCACTTTTTGGTGGATTGGCGGTGGCTGTTGTATTGCGGGCGGCCCTTGGCTGGGCCCGGGAGGTTTGCGGATTTTATGCCGGGTCCAGCATCCGGCGGGAAATTCGCTTAGAGCTTTTGCGGCACATCGTTGATTTAGGCCCTTCATATACCGGCAATCAAAGTACCGGTGCCTTAACCAGCACTCTCATGGACCAGGTGGAGGGGTTGCACGATTTTTATGCCTTTTACCTGCCCCAGCTGGCTCTGGCCGTGATGATACCGGCGGCGGTCCTGGTATTTGTCTTTCCCTATAGCTGGGCGGCCGGGGGGCTTCTGCTGGCCACCGCGCCCCTGATTCCCCTGTTCATGATTCTGGTCGGAATGGGTGCGGAAAGTATCAGTCAGCGGCACTTTCAGGCCCTGGCACGCATGAGCGCCTATTTTCTAGACGTTTTACAGGGTTTGACCACACTTAAATTGTTTGACCGCGGCAAAGCCACCGGCAGGACGGTAGCAGCCGTATCGGATGAGTATCGCAAGCGCACAATGGGGGTTTTGCGGGTCGCATTTTTATCCTCGGCCGTGCTCGAATTCTTCAGCTCGATCTCGATCGCCCTGGTGGCGGTTTTTCTGGCGATGAACTATCTGGGCTACATCTCTTTCGGAGTCTATGGACAACCATTGAATTTGGCCAGCGGCTTATTTATACTGCTGCTGGCGCCTGATTTTTATCTGCCCCTGCGCGAGTTGGGAACCCATTATCATGCCCGCGCCGAGGCCGTCGGGGCGGCTGAAGAAATCCTGAAAATATTGTCGGTGCCGCACTCTGAAGCCCTGCAGGGTAAGGCTGTCTGGACTCAACCAGAAACCCTTAAGATTCGATTTCAGGACGTAAGTCTGGCATTTGACGGCGGACGCAGGCCCGCATTGCAGGGGATGACGTTTAACCTGAAATCCGGCCAACAGATTGTCCTGGTGGGTGGCAGCGGCGCCGGCAAAACCACCACCCTCAATCTCCTGCTGGGTTTTTTGCAGCCTGACAAAGGCGACATCCTGATTAACGACGAGAACCTGGCGGATCTTTCCCCCGGGTGTTGGCGCAAGCAAATCGGCTGGATCGGCCAACGTCCGGTATTGTTTCATGGAACGATCAAAGAAAATATTCTATTGGGCCGTCCCCAGGCAACTGAAGATCAAATCGCACGGGCCGCCGGCGCGGCCGGGGTCCTTGAATTTTCAATTCATTTGCCAGAAGGGCTGGAAACCCGGGTGGGTGAACAGGGCGCCGGAATTTCACGCGGACAGGCCCAACGAGTTGCCCTGGCAAGAGCCTTTTTAAAAGACGCGCCGATACTTCTGCTGGATGAACCGACCGCCGGTCTGGATATCGAAAATGAATCCTTGGTAATGGATGCTATCAACAGACTTTCCCGGGGCCGTACCGTGCTGATGCTCACCCACCGGCTGACCAATATCAAGCAGGCGGATCGGATACTGGTCCTGAAAAACGGTTTTGTGGTTGAACAGGGAAATTATTCGGAACTGATGGGTGCCGGTGGGGTGTTTTATAAACTGGCCACCAGAATGTAAAATGAATAATGAATATTGACTAATGAATAATTAAGGAATCTTGTCCTTTATATTTTTGATGCCGCCAGTTTGTGCATATAGAAGAAAATGCATGTGAACAACATGGGAGTCTACCGGGTTAAAGACCGTTATTCCTGATCAAACAGGAATTCGGCAAGTCAAGTATTGGGTTGACGGGTAACTCCGCTTCAGTGGGCATGAGACGAAACGGCTCTGATCCTTAAAAAAGACCGCAGTCCATAATTTTTCATTATTCATTAGCCATTATTCATTTATCAAGGGGGATAACAATCTTGTCTAAGCAACCTCAGACATTAACTCTCTTTGTCAAACTCTTCGGACGCCATTTCAAATGGATGGTTCTGGGCACCGGATTCGGATTGCTGGCGATGGTCTCGGCCGTCGAACTGCTGGCCCTATCTGGCTGGTTCATTACTGCTGCCGCTTATGCGGGGTTGACCGCTGCCACAGCCCAGATGTTTAATTTTTTTCATCCCGGCATCGGCGTACGCATGTTCGCCATTGGCCGCACCCTGGCGCGCTACGTTGAAAGAATTGTGAACCATGATGTCACTTTTAGAATTCTGCGCAGCCTGCGAAGCTGGTTTTACCGTCATCTGGAACCCCTGGCACCGGCCCGACTGATGGGATTTCGCAGCGCCGATATTTTAAATCGGATTGTCGCCGACATCGATGCCCTGGATAATCTTTATTTGCGAGTGCTTTCGCCGAGTATCGTGGCGCTGGTCACGTCGATACTGGTGGTAATTTTTCTTTGGGTTCTTAGTCCGCTGATCGCGATTTATGTTGCATTATTTCTGCTGTTGGCCGGGTTTGGTGTTCCGGCGCTGGTGCTGCGTCTGGCAGGATCCAGTGGACACCATCTGCCGTACCTGATATCCGAGCTGCGAATTCAAATCGTCGATGCCCTGCAGGGGCTGCCCGAATTGCTGGTATTCGGTGCCGACCAACAACAGATTGAAATAGTGCAAAAATGCAATTTAGCCCTGTTAAAAGTCCAGTTGCGCATGAGTCATATTCGGGGCGTATCAACGGCTCTGACCACCTTGTTTACCGGCTTCGCCGTGCTGTCCGCGATGTATCTATCGGTTGGCATGGTTCAGCGCCAGGTGTTGGACGGACCATCCTTGGTGCTGATAATTCTGACGGTGATGGCATCATTTGAGGCACTTAATCCATTAGCGCAGGCATATCAGTATCTCGGGCAGACCCGGGAGGCTGGCCGCCGCCTGCTTGAAATCGTTGAGGTCGAGCCCCAGGTTGCTTTCCCCGATCTGTCCCAGGGGCAGGATCAACGATTCAGCGTCACATTTGTAAACGTAAGTTTTCGTTATCAGGATCCGGATCCCTGGGCCCTGAGTAATATAGATCTGCATATTCCCGCCGGTCAACGGGTAGCTGTGATCGGTGAAACCGGATCGGGAAAATCAACGCTGAGCCACCTGCTGTTGCGCTTCTGGAACCCCACTGCCGGACAAATTCGCATCGGAGACAATGAAATCAGTGGTTACAGCGAAAGCGATCTGCGTCGGCATATAACAACTGTTTCCCAGCAACCGCACATGTTCAACGACACCTTAAAAGAAAATCTATTGCTGGCCAGCCCCGGGGCGAACGAAGATGAATTGCTGGCAGCGCTGAAAACGGCCCAACTGCTTGAGTTTGTAAACGGTTTGCCTGATGGTCTCGAGACCTGGATTGGTGAAGCCGGTCAACTTCTGTCCGGTGGGCAGGCACGCCGGCTTGCCGTAGCGCGGGCCATTTTGCACAACGCACCACTATGGGTATTGGACGAACCGACCGAAGGGCTGGACTCGATTACCGAGAAAAAAATGATGCATACTTTAATGCAACAAACAGCCGGTCGAACTCTGCTGCTGATCACGCACCGGCTGATAGAGTTGGATTGGATGGACCAAATTGTGATGCTGGATCGCGGCCGTATCATTGCTCGGGGAAGTCATGCGGAGTTGCTGAAAAATAACCGGCGCTACGCTGAGTTGCATATGCGAGTAACGTCGTACGATACAAATTAGAGAAGTAGAGTCATCTATAGATAAAAAATATCAAATCACAAATAAATTCCATATTTCAATGATCTAACATGTATAATCGACAGGGCGCAGCGATTCCATCAATCCGCAATCCGCAATCTAAATTCTAAATCTACTACTCGTTAGCGAAAAGGTCCGTACTGATGTATCGCTCTCCGGTGCTGGGTATAATGGTGACGATGGTTTTGCCTTCGGATTCGGGTCGTTTGGCAACTTCCCGGGCGGCCCAGATGGCAGCCCCGGATGAAATGCCGCAAAGGAGACCTTCCAGTTTGGCTGCGTTGCGCGCCGTCTCGAAAGCGTCTTCATTGGAGACTGTCACCACATCGTCGATAAGTGACTGATCCAGCACATCGGGGATGAATCCGGCGCCAATGCCCTGAATCTTATGCGGCCCCTTCTCGCCGCCGGATAAGACCGGTGAATCCGCCGGTTCCACGGCAATAACTTTAAAGGACGGTTTTCTAGGTTTGATCACCTCGGCCACCCCGGTAATCGTCCCGCCGGTGCCCACGCCGGACACCAGAATATCGGCCTGGCCCTCAGTATCGCGCCAGATTTCCTCAGCCGTTGTTTCGCGATGAATCCTCGGATTGGCCGGGTTGGCAAACTGGTTCGGCATCCAGGATTTATGCTCGGTTTCGAGAATTTCGCGGGCCTTTGCAATAGCCCCCCCCATGCCCTCGGCACCGGGCGTCAATACCAGTTCAGCGCCGTGATGCTTGAGCAGTTTTCGCCTCTCCTGGCTCATGGTATCGGGCATGGTCAGGCAGAGGCGGTAATTTTTAGCCGCGCAGATAAAAGCCAGCGCAATTCCCGTATTTCCGCTGGTAGGCTCCACGATCAGAGTTTCGGAATCAATTAGCCCCTCAACTTCGGCGGCTTCAATCATTGATGCCGCGATGCGGTCCTTGACGCTGCCCAGCGGATTAAAAAACTCGAGCTTGCATAGTATATTGGCATTGATGTCTTCGGCCATTCGGTTTAGCCGGACCAGCGGGGTAGAACCGATCGTGCTGCTGATGATGGATTGATATTTCATAGCTGTTCTCCTTTAAGAGAAAAGGCAAGGTTACTATATTTTTACTCAGACATCGTCTGGAATCGGAAGCTAAATCACCGCGTCAAACATGGCCAGCGCCGATTTTTTATTTTTCGATTTGTAAGCCAGGCGCGGAGATTCCAGGGTAACCGTCGTGTCCGTCGGAATCGATTGGGTCAACCACACATTACCCCCGATTACCGAGCGGGTGCCGATGACGGTATCTCCCCCGAGAATCGTGGCCCCGGCATAGATGATGACATCGTCCTCAATGGTTGGATGACGTTTTTTGCCTCGAAATTGATCGGCTGAATCTTTCGGAATGGATAACGCCCCCAGCGTCACACCCTGATAGAGGCGTACGTTTTTTCCAATATTCGTGGTTTCTCCGATTACCACGCCGGTTCCATGATCGATTACAAAGCACTCCTCAATATCAGCCCCGGGATGGATATCGATCCCGGTGACACTGTGGGCATACTCGGTCATTATTCGCGGAAGCAGGGGCACGTTGTATTCGAAAAGTTTGTGGGCCACCCGGTAAACCATAATGGCAAAAATACCCGGATAGCTGAAAATAATTTCATCATAGCTTTTCGCGGCAGGGTCGCCTTCATAGGCGGCCTGCACATCGGTGGCCAGCACTTTTCGAATCGACGGTATGGCTTGCAGCAAATTGAGTGCAAACTGGTGTCCCTGCTCATCGCACACGCTGCAGAGTTGGCCATAGCGGAAGCAGTCGTGGCGAATGCTGCGCCCGATCTGATCGGATAGCATATCGAAAAGCTTGGCGGTGGATTCTCCTAAACTGTATCGCAAGTTGGCCGGATCGAGTTTACCCCGGGTGAAATATCCGGGAAACAGAATTTCTTTTAATCGGTCGATAATTTCGATGACGCCTTCGCGAGATGGAATCGGCTCGTAATCAACATGGGTATAGCACTCCCGGTCATTGCAGCTTTCGATAATTTCTTCGGCGATCTCGGGCAACTGGCTCCGGATCTGTGCCAGCGAGTTCATATCGATTTTGCATGATTCCTCGTCTTTGAGCATTTCTACCATCGGAAATTGATCTCCTTGTAAGCCCTGGAGCGAAATCCGGGCGCAACGGTTTCGGACGTTCGTGTCGCCTAAAGAGACAGGCTAATATTAAGTCACGAACTGAATCTTGTCAAAAAACAGGGACAGATGAAATGGTTTTTTGCGGATTTAATAAAACAGAGCCGTTACCGGCTCTGTTTCAGTCATTGATATTTCGATCGGAAACACCTGAAATAAAACAATGGATTCGGATGATGGTGCCATGCCGCAAATAAATTAGAATTGCAAAACCGCCGACATCGCATCCTCGTATTGCTTTTTCATATCGGTAGACGTGTCATCGATCTTCTTTTTTTCGGGCCCGAATTCAAGCGGGCATTCGGTTTGAAGCTTTTCAACTAGGTGCTCCATATCCGCAATATTCTTGTGAAGCTCTTCAATTCGGGACTGGACTATCTCTTTATCCGAATTTCTTAACTTGTCCACTTTGCGAATCATGTCATACATCTTGGCTTTCCAGCCATAAAGCTCGACCTCGATCGATCGGCAGTAGTTTTTAGCATCCATAGGTTGCCTCCTTTCACCGATCTTCAAACCGCCGTAGACCGGATTTTAAACCACGGGAGGTGGGTTCGATCAGTTTGGAATCTATACCCACCCGATAATCTCAAAATAAACCGTAAAGGGGCCATGTCAACTAGACGGCAATCAAGTACTGTTATCGTGGGCAAGATGGATAGGCGATACCCACTTCTTATATCTCAATGCCTGATTTGAGCGATTAATAGCTGCGGGACTGTCAATCTTCAATTTTCATTTCCGGCTTTTCCGGATTGGGTCATGGGATAGTTGTGCTTTTCAAATTCGGATTTCGGAATTTGCCAATGCATGGCGATCGTTCATCAACGCTTGGCCCTAAATCCCAAAAAAAATGTATTTTTTTCTTGACAGTTTTCTCATTAAAGGGTATTTCCTACTCAAACGATATAGAATATTTAGGTCTGAAACCAAAAAGCGGGGGTCAATGAAGCTATCAACTCGAAGCCGCTACGGCACAAGAATCCTGGTGGATTTAGCCCGCCACAATAATCAGGGACCGGTCCAGATCGGCGAAATTTCCAAAAGACAGGACATTTCGGTAAAATATCTGGAGCAACTGATCCGGCCGCTGAAACAGGCCGATCTGGTTACCAGTGTCAGAGGTCCCAAAGGGGGGCATCTGTTGGCAAAAAATCCAGATAAGATCACCCTGGGCCAAATTGTTCGGCTGTTTGAGGGCCAAACTGACCTGGTTGAGTGTGTCAGTAATCCCGAGAAATGTTCCATGTCCGATGACTGCCAGGTGAGATTAGCCTGGCAGGATGCTACCAGGGTTCTATACGAGAAGCTTGACACTACAACCATTGCGGACTTGGTTCAAACCAACAGTTGCGATGAAATATAATTCGACCGGAATAAAGCAAACCGCCCGTTCATTTTAGCCAACACGCAGTGTCTATCCAATCACGCACAAAAACGCCTATGAGAAAGGAAAGCGGTCAGCAGTGAGTGAGCATGAGCCGATTTTCCATGGAATAATGATTTAAACTACAAACGAGGAGGAAGTTGTCATGAAAAAAATTCTGATTCTAGGTTCCGGTGCCGGCGGCACGATGGTCGCCAACAACTTACGCAAAAAATTGAGCCCCAAGCAATGGGAGGTGACCATAATCGACAACGATGAAATCCATCACTACCAGCCCGGTTGGCTGTTCATCCCATTCGATGTCTATACACCGGAAGATTGCCAGAAGCCAAAACGCGATTTCATTCCCGAAGGGGTTAACTTCATTTTCGACGAGGTTGTAGGACTGGACAAGGAAAGCCGCACGGTCGAAGGGAAAAAAGGCAAATACGATTATGACTGGTTGATTATTGCCAGCGGATGCGGAATCGAGCCTGAAGAAGTCGAAGGCATGAAGGAAGACTACTACAATAACATTCATGATTTCTACACCCTCGAGGGTGCAATCGCGTTGCGCGAAAAAATGAAATACTTTGAAAAGGGGCGCGTGGTACTCAATATAGCCGAGCTACCCTATAAGTGCCCGGTGGCGCCGATCGAGTATATTTTTATGGCCGATTGGTTTTTTGCGGATAAAGGCGTTCGTAAGGATGTGGAAATCGAATTGGTCACGCCGATGGCCGGCGCCTTTTCCAAGCCCATCGCATCCGGCATTCTGGGTGAAATCGCCATCGAAAAAAATATTCGAGTCACTCCTAACTTCGACATCGCCCAGGTCAACGTGGAGGAGAAAACCATCGAGTCCCACAAGGGAGAAAAGGTAGACTATGATTTACTGATCGCCATACCCCCCAATTTCGGGGCCAGTTTTCTTGAAGGCTCCGGTTTGGAAGATCCTCTGCGATTTGTTGAGACGGACCATTTTACGCTGAGAGCTAAAAACGCTGACAATATCTATGTTGTCGGTGATGCCACCAACGTACCGGCTTCAAAGGCCGGGGCGGTTGCCCATTACCAGTCCGAAACCGTTGTCGAAAACATTATTCGTGAAATTGATGATCAGGAACCCAAAGGCACCTTTGACGGTCACGCCACCTGCTTTATTTGTTCCGGGTACGAAAAGGCGTTTTTGATTGACTTCAACTACGAATATGAGCCACTGCCGGGCAAATTTCCCTTCCCGGGTATCGGCCCCTTCAGTCTGCTGGGGGACAGCTACATAAATTACTGGGGAAAAATGATGTTTAAGTGGGTCTACTGGAACATGATGCTCAAAGGTGTTGAATTGCCCCTGGAGGATCAACTGACATTGGCCGGCAAATTGCGCCACAGCCCGGTAACCGCATAAGGAGGCAGCCATGACAAACGAAGAATTAATTCTGGAGCGACTCGATCGCATCGAAGCCCAGCTGGCTCCGATTACGCAGACTGCCAGCGGCATTAGTGAACTTCGCGAGGACTTGATCCCTTTGAGCGGACAGGCGTTTCGCCTATTAATTCGGGAATTGGAGGATGTGGAATCCAGCTTCCAACTTGAAGATCTGATGGCCCTGCTTAAACGAACGCTGCGCAGTGTCAAACACATAATATTTGCCCTCGAGCAGATGGAAAATATTGTGGACTTTGTCACCACCATTGAACCCCTGCTGAAATCATCCGTCCCCCAGGTCATCAATTACCTGGATGATCTCGAACAACGCGGCGTGCTGCGAATTATCGGGTCCATGCTGGACGTCCGTGCAAAAATCGCGGCCGCTTACAGCCCGGAGGACATCGATCAAATCGGCGACGGTGCCGTGGTGGCCCTCGGATTGGCCAAAAAACTCAGCGATCCCAACGCATCCGAATTTTTGGAGAAAATCGCCGAGCTGCCTTCAAGAGTCGATCTGTCCAATGCCAAACCGGTGGGCCCCTTCGGCATGTTGGGCGCCTTATCCAGTAAAGAGGCCCGGGAAGGCTTGGGTGTATTGATGCAATTGACCAAGGCCATGGGTGAACTGAAAAACGGCGGCAACGGGGCCTCCCTGGAATCAGAACCAATTGCCTGATATGCCGGGCGAGCGCTAGATGGCCAATCTAAGGATGACAGCCGGGCCAAAGCTTGGTATAGTGGGACCCGCGATGCAGTCAGTTCTAATTAATCGAGGGGAGATTTTCAATGGAAAAACAGATGGTCCAATGTGAAGACGGACGGCGCAGACAGGCCCGTATTCATGGGGTTCCCAAGCAGGAAGGGGATTTCAAAATCTGGCCGGCCGGCGTTCGTTTGAAGGGCAAACATGTCTCCGGCGAAGCATGGTACAGTTATAAAACCAAGACATGGTATTTTCTGGCCGACCCGACGGGCAAGCATGCCCACCTGATGGAGCGGTTGAATACGCAACTAAAAGAAGATTCCATCAACCAATATAAAGATCAGCTTAAGGCGCTGTCCTCGCGGCTTACGGTTGAGCAGAAAAAGATCGCCCAACACCGCGCCGCCAGAGACGCCATCAATGCTGAAATCGAGGATATCAAGGCCAAAATAAGTCAGCTGGAATCCGGCGCGCCGCTGGAATCGGACCGGCCGCTGGAATACTCCCGTCACGTTCGGAGACAGTAGACCGGACGCCTAAAAATGAAGATTGTAAATTGAAGATTGAAGATTTATGGATGTCGCTCGCGCAGCGCAGGCGCTTGCGCCGCGTGTCGCTCCGTCTTATTAAAATTTATCCGCCTTTAATTTGGACCATGGGGCAAACGTGCTGATTGCGACTTACAGTATTTGGAAATACTTATGGCGCTATCGCAACGGGCACCAATTAATCAATAATTTTCAATCGCCGTAAAACCGGCAGGCGAAGCCGAAATCCAAGCTTCGCCTGCGAAACGGTTTTCCTTCCGGGATGCAGATCAGTTAGGCGTCCAAGGCAACTTCACACGGTTTTTTATGATAAAGTCAACCGGATGGTAGGAAAGTTTGGCTTTGCGCAGACCTTCATCGTCCAGGTCCTGCTCCCGGTTTACCCGAGCATAATTTGGCGCGGAATGCGCCAGAAACATCTGATTGATGGCCTGGTAGATTCCCTTGTATTGCGTATCGCCCTTTTCAAAATGGATGACAATACTGTCCCGGGTCAATTTTTCGGCAACGGTGTAGGCCACCATCGCGCCATCTGCAATAATGGCACCACCCTGAACCCCGTCAAAATGCTCCCAGTCACGGAGTATACGGGAAATGGCCTTATTCTCTGCAGAGAGAACTTCTGACGATTCACAATCCCGCCACGTGCACCAGTCCTGTTGCATGTCAAGTGCCTGATCGACCAGCTCAGCCCCAAAAGGCCGATAGACGTACTCGTATTTTTTTTTGAATTGATTTAACAGATTTTTCTTTTTGTGATAACGGTTGCCCCTGAGTTCGATCAGGTCGGCAACCGTATACAGGTAATCCCAGTGACCTCTTTCTTCCGAAACCCTGGCCCCGTTTTCCATTGCCGCGCCCCAGATTTCGACCAAATCCTGCGGCACCCGAATAAAATCAATGAGACGGTCAGCCGAACCATTGAATCTGCGGCGCCAATCTATTGAATTCCAGGGACCCACCGGTGCCCAAAAGATTTCCTCCGGCCGAGTTTGTTTAATCCATACCAGGTTTTCTTCCCAGGCCCATTGCAGACCGTAATCTTCGCCCCAGGCCCAAATATTTAAAAAACTGTAGTCGGAGGCAACCTGGGGGCAGGTGCCCAATAATTTCAAATAGTCTTTTTGTTTCGCCAGACTCAGTGGTTCAAAATTAAGATTCATAACAAAGCGCTTCGGCAGACTCCTTTTCTGCATAATTTAATTTACCAGGATCCATCAACGCTGTTCCCGGACACCCGACACCTGAAACCTTCTTTTTCAGATCTCCAGTTTCAACCCGATGGGACAATGGTCCGATCCGAAAATATCGTTATTGATAATGGTTTCTTTGATCCAGCTTTTGCGAATAATGTCTTGTGTGACAAAAAAGTAGTCAATCCGCCACCCGACGTTGCGGTCCCTGGCATTGGAGCGATAAGACCACCAGGAGTATTTTTCCGTATCCGGATTAAAATGACGGAAGGTGTCGACGTACCCCTGGGCCTGGATGTGGTCCAACCAGTCCCGTTCAATTCTTAAAAAACCGGATCTTTTTTCGTTGGCCTTCGGGTGTTTCAAATCAATCTCGTTGTGAGCCGTATTATAGTCGCCGGTAATGATAAGGCTGCGGCCCTGTTTTTTATATTCATCGGTATAGCTGAAAAATGCTTCGTAAAAATCAAGTTTATACTGCAGGCGTTCTTCGTTTTTCTGCCCGTTTGGGAAATAGACGTTAAATAGTATAAAATCATCGAACTCCAATTCCAGTATACGCCCTTCGCAATCGAAACTAGGTTCCCCGATGCCGTGCTTGATGTTTATGGGTTTCATTCGACTGTAGGTGGCGACGCCGCTATACCCTTTTTTAACCGTTGAATACGACCAGTGCGATTCGTATCCCGCAATGCTTTTCATTTCTTCCGTACGCTGGGGCGCTTGCAGTTTGATTTCCTGCAAAGCCACGATATCAGCGTTCAACTTCTTAAATGAATCGAAAAAGTCCTTTTTTATTGCAGCCCGCAGACCATTTACATTCCAGGAGATCAATGTGATTTTTTTCTTTTTCTTCTTTTTCCTCGCCATTATTACCCGCTTTGGTGTTTTACATTGTCAACAGCAAATTGTTAGTCACCGATACACCAAGGCTAAACTATCATTAAGATTTGGTGCCGTTGTGTCTCAGCGGCTGAACGCATAAGAAAAATTTAGTCACCCAGCAATCCGGTAATCCTGCCGAAAAGTTCTTGGTTTGCGGTTTCCTTGACCACACCGGAGATCGACTGCAAACAGGGCCTGACGATTGCTGTTTTGGGTCGTGAGGATCCCAATTGGGCATCAATGGTTTTCAAATCAGCCATCAATTCGGTCAGGGAATCAAAATCCAAGCCCAAACTGCCGCTTTGATCTTTTATATCCATCAAGATCTTTTCGAGCGCCTGCCGGCTGGCAGAAGTTAGCAGCGGTTCATGACCCAGAGCGGTTGGCGCTTCGACCTCGTCCGTCAGCGGCCCGATTAGCTCCTGCACCATCTCAGAACCGGCAGCGCTGATTCCGATGCCGCCTGATAGTGTTCTAATTTCAACCATCTGCAATCCCATTAGTTCTTCGGCCACACGGGAGGCAGCATCCCGTTCCAGGCCCATCCGGCTGCCGATGTCATACATCGACATCTGCAACGTTTGATCACCTCGAGTCTGTTCAAACAATTGGATCATAAATTGCCGTCCGGTTTCATCCAGTTCGTCGATTCCCATCGTTTCAGTATGACCTTTCTCTGTGCATAATTTCAGTTCACTGGCTTGTGCCGTAATCCTTCTGCCGCTCGATACTGGATGCTGGATGCTCAATTCTCGATCCTAGATACGTGATGGAACGAGGTGAGGTGCAGGGCAAGATACCGCTTGCCTCGTTCCTATCGACTCTATTTCGCATCCAGCATCCAATATCCAGCATCGAGCATCGAGCATCCAGTAACGAGCATCCAGTAACGAGCATCCAGCATCAAACATCCAGCATCGAGTATCCAGCGTCGGTCATCCCGCTACAACAGCTCGAATGGCATCATCAATGGTCGGATATTGGAATGAAAAGTTGTGGCTCAACAATCTATCCGGTAGCAGACGTTGGCTCGCCAAGAAGACTTCGCCGAATTCGCCCATAGCGAGGCGAATCATAAATGCCGGTGCCGGCATGATTGCCGGACGATTTAAAGCCTTGCCTAAAGTTTTAGCCAGATCACGATATCGTGTTGGATTAGGTGCACAAAAATTGACAGGCCCGCGAATCCGGTCATTTTCAATAATAAAATGCACGGCGGCAATCAGGTCATCCAAATGCATCCAGGGGAACCACTGCTTGCCGCTTCCCATGGAGCCGCCGGCAAAAAATTTAAAGGCCGGAATCATTTTGGCCAGGGCTCCACCGTCTCGGCCAAGGATAACACCAAATCGCATCACGGCGACCCGCAGGTGCTCGTCAGCTGCCCGCAACGCCTCTTTTTCCCAAACCACCGATACGCCGGCTAGAAAATCATGGCCGGGTTGCTCATCCTCTTTAAGTATATCGTTCCCCCGGCTGCCGTAGTATCCGGCGCCGGAAGCGCTGCAAAGGACGACATCTTTGCCCCGCGGCAGTGAAGCTATCACGTTGCGAGTGGTTAACACGCGGCTATCATATATTTGCCTTTTATAAGCGGCAGTCCAGCGTTTGAATATAGTGGCTCCGGCCAAGTTGACAACAGCATCTGCATCCTGGAATTGATTTTGCCAGTCACCCGGTTGAGTGGTGTCCGCTGATATATAAGTATAGTTTTTGTGATGAATTCGATGATGATCGGCAGATCGGCCCAAGCCCGTCACCCGGTGGCCGCCATTAAGAAAATAGTCCGTAAGATGAGTACCGACAAAACCGGATCCGCCTGTGATGAATATATTCATGAGTTATCTCATCCTTCGAAGTTGATATTTTTTTCTTTTGGACAGGATCAACCGGATCAAATCCATTTAAGGATTTATCGTATGTAGCATATCGGGGTTTGTCAACATGGGAGGGACATTTGCCGGCGCCAATTCGCTACAATCGGCAGATCAAATTGCCGACTGCCGGGTCAGCAGGGTTGGGAATGGTTGAGACATTTGGGACAAATGCCGATAAACTCAAGCGTGTGTCCGAGGATTTTAAAGCCGGTGCTCTCTGATAGTTCATGGGTAATGCTGACATCGAATCCGGGAGGAGCATCTATCACCCGGCTGCAGTCGAGGCAACGGATATGGTAATGGTCGTCCGCCACCCCGTCGAATCTTTTGAGGCTGGTGCCGAGCTCAAGCCTTTGAATTTCTCCGCTGGCGGAAAGAATTTCAAGGTTGCGATAAATCGTACCCAGGCTGATACGGGGCAGGCGCTTGCGAACCATTTCATATATTTCATCAGCGCTGGGGTGGGTATTTACTTTACGAAGTTCTTCCAAAATGACCTGACGTTGGCGCGTCATCCGCAGATTTGATTGATTTAACAAACCGTCAACCTCCTAACCCGAACAAACCGGAATTGAAAATTGAAGAATGCAAATTGAATATTTATGGATAGCGCTTCAGCCTTGGGGCTTCGCTCTTTGAGCTACACCCCCACAGGTCGCTCCGGCCAATTTGATCGTTAGATAGTAGCTTATAGATTTAATAAAAGATAGTCAATCCGTTTTAACCCGGGACCTTTAAGTCGCAACCAGATTCCAGAAGACAGGTACCAAAAATAAGATTTCAAATGACAAACATTGCGGCTTCAAATTTTCCTTCTCCGTGCACGACGGACTCTGCGCATTACCCGCAACCCGAAACGCGAATCCCGCACCCCGTCACCCGCAGCACGGTTCCCCCGTCCCGCTTCCGCTTCATCGATCATCAAGTGGTGTCCATTCACACACATCAGGACCGCAATAATCCCCGATATATTCCGACTCAGGCCGATAAAGCATCGGTTTGGGAGCCGCCCCCGCAAACTGTTCTTCGATGATATGGGCACACCAGCCGGATATACGGGCAACGGCAAACACCGGCGTAAATAGATCCACCGGGATTCCCATGGAATAATACAGCGAACCGCTGTAAAAATCTACATTGACGTAAATATCTTTACTTTTACGCCTTCGAAATTCTTCTTTGCCGGTTTTTTCCAGCAAGGTAGAAATTTCATACCAGCGGGATTCACCGGTTTTGACGCCCATGGTTTTAATCATATCTACCAGGATGGGAGCCCGGGGATCATCCGTGTCGTAAACGGCATGCCCCAGGCCGAAAATAACCCGGCCGGCGTCGAATTCCTGATTGACATAACCAAGAACATTGTCGGGCGACCCGATTTTAAACAGCATCTCCATGACCCTCGCATTGGCCCCGCCATGTAAATCGCCGGATAAGGAACCTACGGCTGACGCGACGGAGGCATACATATGCGCCCTGGTTGATGCGACTTCACGGGCTGCAAAAGTCGAGGCGTTAAAAGAATGCTCAGCATGACAGACCAGGGCGACATCCAGAAAACGGGCTGTTTCCTCGTCCGGCACTTCGCCGGTCAGCATATATAAAAAATTAGCCGCATGATCCAGCTCCGGCAAGGGCTGTATCGGTTCATGGCCGTTGCGTATGCGGTGCCAGGCGGCGACGACCGCTGAAAATTTGGGTATCAGTTTGGTGGCCATGCGCAGAGATGCATCCATGGTTTGATCCCTATTCGTGACATCTTCATCATGCTGCGCCAGCATTGGCACCGCAGATTGCAGGACGTCCATGGGCATTGAATCTTTGGACATGGTTTTCATGGCGGCAATCACCCCGGCCGGCAAGCCCTGCTGTTCACGGAGGCGACGTTTGAATTCTTCTAGTTCGGCAGCATCGGGCAGCTTTTCATAGAGCAGCAAATAGGTAACTTCTTCAAATGTAGCGTTTTTTGCCAGATCCTGCACGAGATAGCCTCGGTAAATCAAACGCCCGTTGGCGCCATCAACTTCGCAAATACGCGATTCAGCGATTACTACCCCTCGCAGACCGGTATTTAGTAAGGGTTTGCATTCTTCCATTTTCCACCTCTCAACGGTTATTGAAGTTTGAACAAATTTGCCTGGCTAAACTTAATGACTGTTTCTAAATTATTCAATATCAAAGATCAATTTTTTTGAAGTAACATCATGCTGCAAATTTAAAATTGCATTTTTTCCGGCGGACGACGCTCTGGAACATATTCATGGGGCATCTTTCCGTCATTCCATTCTTTTGAAACGTAGAGATTGCAATAGCAACTGCCAAATTCTTCAATATCCGGTACACTGTAAACACAGGGGCAAATGATGTCACGGTCGGAATCCCTGTCACCACACAGCAGGCGACATGGGCATCCCATATACCCGTAGCGGTCTTTGTTGACCAGCAGTGCTTCCAAAAGCTCGAATGTTCTTTCCTTTTCCTTGTTGAAATAATATCCTTTGGCTTCTTGCACCTTTTTCATTCTTTCATAAAGTTCTTGTGCATCCATCACATTCCCAATGCCTCCTTGATTTCCTTTTCCTTGTATCCGACGATTACCTTTTCACCGATTATAATAGTGGGAAAAGAACAGCGTGGATTAAACTTTTTGACATCCTCGATGATCGCTTTTCTTTCATCCCCTTTGAGCAGATCCACATCGACAAATTCGTATTTGATGGTGCAGCCGTCTATAAATTTTTTGGTGGCCTTGCAATGACTACAGGTACTCAGCGAAAATATTTTGACCTCCGGGTTAGCCATAAGATCATCCTTTCGTAAATTAGAATGTTCACCGGCATGCGAGCGTTTACTTGCCGGATCCTGAAAAGCAAAATAATCAGGGTACCAATTGATATGCAAAAAAGAAGCACATGGTTCGATTCGCACCCTTATCGTTGATTTCCTTGGAGCAAAGTTCCTGTTCGAAAACAATGACAAGCAGTTAGAATTATATACTTTTATGATAATCCATCACCATAGCAGAAATCGTTCCTTATTAATACAGAAATCTTTTTTCCGGACTGCATTCGGTCGGACAGCCACCGACAAACCCTGGCACCCAAGTTCTGTACCAAATTTATATGAGAATTCAGGTTAAAAAAAATCTTATGAATTTCGAAGCTTAATCATTCCGTCAATCCACGGTCCTGTGGATCCCAAATCATTGAGACATATGAGACACTTTTAATTCTATTATCAATTATCAGCAAAATACAGTCAGCATCGGTCGGATAGGGATAGTCAAAACTGGTAGAACACCATCTCCATCCAAGATTGCAGAATTATTAGCTCAATAAATATTTGACATTATATATTTTTTTAAATTCCTGAAAATTGTAAAATCCATCCTTAAATATCTTTAATTTTCATCCTGCTTCGTATCGATCTGTCTCATAATTTCTTGATACAAAAATGTATCATAATACACAATTCTATTGTTTGTTCATCAATCAATATATTTGTCTATCACAGCAGCCAAAGGTACAAGGTCTGATTTAATAATATTTCTAAATAGTTATTTGATATTGAAATAATTCCTGCTAAATCCGGCATTCTATGAAAAATGGCATGGATATTGTTATAATCATTCTGTATATTTTAAATTAATCAAACAAGGGAGGCAATTAATGGCTGAAAAAAAAGACATCTCTAAAAAAAAGGAGATCGACATCAATTCCGTAACCATCTGTGATGCAACTGCTCAAATGCTTGTCAAAGCCCGTAAGGACGGTGTCGAAACCGCTTTTGATCGTGCGGCGAGCATGAAAGCCTGCCCGATCGGAGCCGAATCGGCCTGCTGCAAACATTGCACTATGGGACCCTGCCGTCTAAATGCCAAGGATCCTTATTCCAAGGTTGGGGTTTGCGGCGCCACCATCGACACCATCATGGCGCGAAATTTTGCGCGCATGGTTACCGCCGGCACGGCTGCCCACACCGATCATGGCATGGGCATGCTGGATCTTTTTCGCGATGTATTGAATGGCAAGATCAAAGACTATTCCATCAAAAACCCGCTCAAATTGATCGAGGTCGCCAAATCGATTGACATCGAGACCGAAGATCGCGAAATCAAGGACATCGCCATGGATCTCTACCATGAACTCGAGCGCACCTATGTTCAGGTTGACGGAGAAATTCCCTTCGCCAAACGGGTACCGGCCAAAACGCTGGAGACCTGGCGCAAAGAGGATATCGTTCCGCGGGGTGCCATGCGCGAGATTATGGAATTGATGCACCGTTCCGCCATGGGCGTGGATCAGCACTACGAAAACATCACCAAAGGCTGCAGCCGCACGGCGCTGGCTGACGGCTGGGGCGGCTCCATGGTCGCAACCGAGATATCCGACATCCTGTTTGGCACACCATCGCCGGTAGCGGTCGAAGTAAATATGGGTGCCTTAAAGGAAGACCAGGTCAACATCATCATTCACGGCCACGAACCGAATTTGTTTGAATCGATGCTCGAGTCGGTCGTTGAACCGACTTTGGTCCAGGCAGCCAAAGACGCCGGCGCCAAAGGCATCAACCTCATCGGCATGTGCTGCTCCGGAGCCGAGGTCCTTGTCCGGCATGGGATTCCTCACGCCGGCAATTTTATGTCCACGGAAGCCGTTCTGGTCACGGGTGCAGTCGATGCCATGGGGGTCGATGTCCAGTGCATCAAGCAGGGCCTGGTCAAGGTGGCCGAATGCTACAACACGCCGTTGATTACCACCAATCGGCGGGCCCGCATCGAAGGTGCCTTGCACATCGATTTTCATGAAGACGATCCCAAGAGCTGCACCGACGAGATCGTCGTTCAGGCCATTGGGCGCTTTAAAAAACGCAGCATGCCGATTGAAATTCCGAATATTGTCAACACCGGTGTTCATGGATTCTCCCACGAGTACATCAACTACATGCTGGGCGGCACGTTCCGGGCCTCGTATACCCCCCTGAATGACAACATCATCAACGGCCGCATCCGTGGTGTCGCTGGAGTCGTCGGCTGTACGAATCCCAGAATGAAGCAGGATTATGTCCATGTGGAGCTGGTCAAAGAGCTGATTAAAAATGACGTGCTGGTGGTCCAGACCGGGTGTTCTCAAATCGCTTTGGCCAAAGCCGGTTTAACCACCCCGGAAGCGGCCCATCTGGCCGGACCGGGTTTGAAGGAAGTATGCGAAACTGTCGGCATGCCGCCGGTACTCGGCTGCGGCGCCTGTGTGGATAACAGCCGCATATTGATTGCCTGTTCCGAAATGGTCAAAACCGGGGGATTGGGAGAAAGCATTGCCGACCTGCCGGTGGCTGGCTGTGCGCCGGAGTTTATGAGTGAAAAAGCGATCGCCATCGGCCAGTACTTTGTGGCCTCCGGGGTTTTTACGGTATTTGGCGTGACTTTCCCGATAGTCGAAGGAACCAAATTCCACAAGCACCTGTTTGAAGAGCTTGAAGAGCGCGGTATGGGAAAATGGGGATTTGCCCAGGATCCTTATGAAATTGCCAGATTGATGATTGGTCACATCGACAAGAAACGCCAGCAGCTCGGCATTGACAAGGCCCGCGAGCGGGTCCTGATGGATATGGCCGATCGGCGGGATATGGACGCGGCGTAATCCAACCTTTAAAGCAATTTTAAGCCATAACAGAAAAGGGGCTCCCGGATGGGGCCCCTTTTTGATTGCGGATTTCAAAATTTGACCGGATTATACCTACTACCTCGAAACGCAAAACCCTGAACCTGGACCGTGAACCTTTGAACCTTGAACCTCTACACGCCCAGCTCGCTTTTCAGCCAGGCTTTGACATCATCCTCCAACCCGTAAACCCCTTTCAGTTCACAAACATCTTTTTCATATTGGGGAGGCAATTCAAATCGTGCCAGTTCAACAGCTTCATCCGAGTTGCGGCGGATTAAATAGATATAGTAGGGTTTGCGCCAGCAGTTTACCACGAAATAGGTAGAATAGTCTTCTTTCGATCTTATGGTGTATTTGCCGCTGCCCCAATCCGTGTTGCCCCATTCCAGATAAAGCTTGACCGCCTCCTCGGGGCCGAGATCCCAGCTGACTTCATTGATCAAATCGTCTTCTTGTTTCAGTTCTTCCAGTGACAGCATTTTAACCTCCTTCCTTTGATCGGGATTCAAAAGTAAAAATAAATGTAATAATCCCCGATATGGCTGTCAAACGGATGTTGGGATCGGCTGAAGATTTGATGTTTTCTTTTAGTCCCGAGTGGTCCAATCCTAGAAGGAACTTGGCTTTTCGATAGCTACCGGCTGCCATAGAATTGTTTTTAGGGGTTTTAGGTCGGTAGCATCCAGACTGTGATGGCTCATAGCTCGGGGTGGTCTGATAGAAAGCGGTAAAGTGTGGCCCGGCCGACACCGAGCAATTTAGCGGCCTTGGCTTTATTGCCGCCGGTTCTGATCAATGCTGTGCTTACGCCCTCTGAATTCAACTTTTTACTCGGTCCCCGGCGAACGCGGGTATTCTCGGCTTCCCGCAGTTCAAGTGGCAGATACTCCACGTCCAGGGTAATGCCGCTGCATTTAACAAAGGCAAACTGGACGGCGTTTTGTAATTCACGAACATTGCCCGGCCACTGATAGTCCAGCAGCAAAGACATTGCCTCGGCAGAGACATTGAGTGGGTCACGTCCATAACGTTCAGCGGCCTCCTGCAGAAATCGTTCGATCAGCAGGGGAATGTCAATTTTACGTTCGCGTAAGGGCGGCATGTGAATGGGGATGACGTTGAGCCGGTAATAGAGATCTTCGCGAAAATGCGATTTTTTGACAGCCTCCTTGAGGTTTTTATTTGTGGCGCTGATGATTCTGACGTCCACTGAAATGGTCTGTTCACCACCGACCCGTTCAAATTTATTTTCCTGCAGAAACCGCAGCAGCTTAGCTTGCATATTGTTGGACAGCTCGGCCACTTCATCGAGAAAAACCGTGCCTTTGTCGGCCAGTTCAAAACGACCTTTTTTATCCCGGATCGCTCCGGAAAATGCACCTTTGACGTGTCCGAAAAGCTCACTCTCGATGAGACCTTCCGGTAAAGCGCCACAATTGATGGGTACAAATGAGGCCCCGTTGCGCGAACTTTCATTGTGGATGGCATAGGCGACCAATTCTTTGCCGGTACCGGTTTCGCCGGAAACATGAACCGGATAATCATAGCCGGATACATCACGGATATGTTTGAAAATTTTGTACATCTTATGATCCTGGCCGATAATGTTACCGAAGCTTGTCAATTTTCCGGCTTGCAGCTGTAAACTGAAAAGGTCGGTAATGTCGCGGAAGGAGGTCAGGATCCCGACCGATTCGCCGTCGTCACCCTTCATGCTGGTGATGCTCATTTCCACGCGCCGCGACTCGCCGCTGCGAGTTGTAATGGAGAGGGTATTATCGGAGCTGTCAATCATGTCCGGCGCTTGATCACCGAATTTGCAGCGTTCACCGCAAAAGGGGTGGCCAAAGGCCTCATAGCAATCTTTTCCCAGAACATCCTCGCGGCTGTACCCCGAGATACGTTCAGCTTCTTGGTTGAAGAAAAAGATTCTTCGATTCATATCATGAGCGATAATGCCTTCCTTGAGACTGTCCAGGACATGCTCCAGGTTATCGCGATGGCACATCAGATTTTCAAGTGATAATTCGGACATGGTTGATCCGCATATTTATTTTATGCTGCGCAATTTTCCTTTTATTTATATTAATTATAGATAAAGAAGCCTGTTGTCAGGTAACTACCATTATTCCGCATTAAATATCAAGCTTCCAACATCCAGCATCCAGTATCCAGCATCCAGGACACAGGGTATCTTGCGATTTAATCTAATGCCGGATAAATCAATGGCTACATCGTAAGCCAATAATTCGACTCCCCGGTTAACGGCCTGCCGCAGCCCTTTGCCATAGTCGGGATCAATCATATCGGCCGGTTCGAATACCCTGGCATCCATTCTCTGAATAAAATAGAACATAACGCACCGGCAGCCGGAATCGGCTAACGCTTCGAGTTCTCTGAGGTGTTTGAGCCCCCTGGAGGTAATGGCATCCGGAAACCGGGCGACTCCGTTTTCAACCAGGGTGCAGTTTTTAATCTCAACATAGCAGCGATCATTATTGTCGTTGCTTAACCTTAGATCGATCCGTGAGTTGCTGCCGATTTTCACTTCACGTTCAACCATATCATATCGTGACAATTCCGAAATCGATCCGGATTCGGCCGCTTGGAATACCAATCGATTCGGTATCAGGGTGTTTACACCAACCAGCGAGGTCGGCATTTCGATCAGTTCCCAGGTATATTTTAACTTACGTTTCGGATTATCACGCCATGATAAATAAACCGGTCGCCCGCCCTCGGAGCAGCCCGTCATGCTTCCCGTATTGGGACAATGCGCCGTGACAACGCTACCGTCGGCCAAACGGACGTCTGCCAGAAATCGCTTGTAGCGCTTAATGAGGGTTCCGCGAACCAGCCGGGGCCATTTGAGCGTGACTGCATGATCGACACGATTTTTTTATGTATCATTACGGAACAAAATTATTTCTGCATATTAAACTGGATTTAAATAAAGCTGGACCCGTATCCGCGCCGACCGAATTTCAAGGTTGATAAACTTGGCCCAAAACCGGCAGGCACGGAGGCCCGTCCTCCAATCCTATGCAGTTTCTATATCGATTAGACCGAACACATCATTATAAAGGATGACGTTGAACCTCCAAACCCCTGAACCTTGAACCTCTGAACCCAGAACATTCGAGCCGCTACTTCAGAAATTTTCCCTCAATAAAGTCAGCCAGATTTTCGACGTCTTCGAGACCAAATACGGGCAGCTCGATCTCAAGATCGGAATCTGTGACGACCGCCACCAGATGTTCGTCTTCCCTGAGAAGCGCGTCGTGGTGCCGGGCTGCTCGAACGACCTCAATTTTAGGTTGGCGTGCACCTTTATATCCTTCGGTGATCACCAGGTCCAGGTCGCCAAAATAATCCAGCAGGCTTTCCAGGGATCCCAGATGATCATTTTTGACCATAGCAATTTTTCCCGGGGAAGCGATTATAACGGTTTCAGCACCTGCATCTTTATGTCGCCAGCTGTCTTTGCCGGATTTATCAAAATCAAATATATGATGTGAGTGCTTGATGGTCCCGATCCGGTATCCTTTATTCTTGATTACCGGGATCAATTTTTCAATCAGTGTGGTTTTACCAGATTGAGACCGTCCGACAATGCAAATAACCTGCGGCATAGTGATCTCCCCTGCATGTCAAAGATTCTCCATTCAGCCTTAATATGGATTCTATTCATAAATTCGGATCAAATAAATATAAGGACGAAAACTATGTTGCAAAAGTCATCTTGTCAAGAATAACCCTGGCTGGCCACACGAAACAATTAATTCAAATCGTTTGGTCGAAAGAGAAATACCTGTCGCCTTCGCAGCTTTCAATCAATTCCATTGATAACTTTAGTTTAATGCTTTAACTTCTGAAGTAACTTAAACAAATATCCTGAAAAATTTCCTTTTATTAGTGTCTATTTATCGAAATCACATCATGTTTGCACAGTATTTGTGACAATAGCTGACAAATAAAACAGACTCGCCGACCTGCGAAGAGCTCAGTCGAGTCGAGGCGGACCATAAATATTCAATTTTCAATCTTCAATCTTCAATTCCGGCTTTGCCGGGTTGGGTATATTATCCGCCGCCTTTTGTCAGGTAATAATTGTAAATATTGCTTCAAAGGCTTAAATTTGCTCCAAATCAGGACGGTTGCACCTCTGAACTTTGAACCCAGAACCTCGTTACTTGCCCAACATATAGTTTCATGACACCGTTGCTTGAAATCAAAAATCTGGTTAAAAAGTACAATAATATTGTCGCAGTTGACGACATCAGCTTTGCCATTGAGCAAGGCACCTGTTTTGGTTTGCTGGGACCCAACGGTGCCGGCAAGACCACCACCATTGAGGTGATTGAAGATGTCGTCAAACCCACATCCGGCGAAATTATCTATAAAGGCCAACCCCGGGGGGAGGCGTTCGTAGATGAAGTTGGTATTCAGTTTCAAAGCACCGCGCTGTTAGCCCAATTGACCGTGCGTGAAACCCTGGAGACCTTTCAAAGCCTTTACCGGGAAACAGCCGCTATCGACGATCTGGTGCAGATGTGCCAATTAGCGGAATTCCAAAATCAATACAACGACAAAATCTCCGGGGGTCAGCGGCAGCGCTTTTTGCTGGCCCTGGCGCTGATCAATCAACCCGAGCTGCTGTTTCTTGATGAGCCGTCAACCGGTCTGGACCCTCGGGCACGCCGCAACCTGTGGCATCTGGTCCAGCAAATCAAAAAAGAAGGCAAAACCATCATTTTGACCACCCACTACATGGAAGAGGCACAATATTTATGCGATGAAATTGCCATCATGGATTATGGGAAGATCATCGCCCACGGCAGCCCGACCGAGTTGATCGGAATCCACAGCCCGGAGATGACCGTCATCCTTCCCCAAACGCAATTCGCACTGGAACCGGATCAGCTGACAATGCCCGTCAGGACGGTCAATGACTCCATCGAGATAAAAACCAATGATGTTAATGCGTGCCTGAATACACTGATGACCCACGGCGTTAACCTGTCGGATCTTACGATCCGGTCTCCCAATTTGGAGACCGTGTTTTTAAATCTAACCGGGCGGCAATTGAGAGATTGAGGATGAATTTCAAACGATTTTGGACACTTCTCAAGGCCAGGAACCGCGAGTTTTTCAGGGACCGTTCGGCGTTTGGCTGGAATTTTCTATTTCCGTTTTTAATCGTCGCCGGATTCGGTGTTATTTTCGGCGGCCAATCATACACCGAATACAAAATCGGTATATTCCCGCACAAGACAACCCGGGTTCAATTCGAACAGATGGAGATACCCGACGCTTTTCGGAACATGCGCTACCTGCAGTTTATCGGCTTTGCGACCGAAGCCGACGGGTTGGACAAGCTGAAACACCATAAAATCGACTTTTTATTGAAAAGCGGCCGGCCGCCGTATGAATACTATGTCAGCAACGAGTCGCCCAAAGGATATGTTCTGGAGCAGATGTTCAAGGCAAGTTTGATTCCTCCCACAACCCAGCTTGAGGCTGCCAAAAAAGAGATTAAAACAAGCCCGATACGCTATATAGACTGGCTGTTTCCGGGAATTTTGGCCATGAATATGATGTTCAGCGCCTTGTGGGGCGTCGGCTATGTGGTGGTGCGGTATCGCAAAAACGGGGTGTTGAAGCGCTTGAAAGTGACACCGTTGACGGCTTTCGAATATTTGTCAGCCCAAGCCCTGTCGCGGATATTTTTGTTGATGTTTACCCTGACTGTTGTATGGACGGGCTGCGACCTGATTTTTTCTTTTACGGTGTTGGGGTCCTATTTCGATCTGTTTCTGGTCTTCACGCTGGGCAGCCTGAGCCTAACGGCCCTGGGATTGGTGCTGGCCTCGCGGGGCACTAGTGAGGAGTTTACCACCGGTATCCTGAATTTCATCTCCTGGCCCATGATGTTTTTGTCTGAAGTCTGGTTTTCGTTGGAAGGCGCCCCTCAATGGGTCAAAAACGCCGCCCAGATTTTTCCCCTTACCCACCTGCTCACCGCCGCCCGCAAAATCATGCATGACGGCGCCGGATTGGCGGATATCAGCCTGGAACTGCTGGTCCTCACCTTGATGACCCTGGCCTTCCTAAGCATGGGCGCCAGCTTGTTTTCTTGGCATAAATAATCAGGCAGGAACATCCTTTTTCAGTAAATATGGATAGCTTCGGCGGCAGGGGGTTTCGATATCATTAAGCCATATCGGGTGGCCGGGTACAAGTGGCGGGCGATGACAATTCCTGCCTGAAGGACATACACTCCAGCAGGGTACAGCCTCAAAAAAGTTACAAATGCAGCGATTGCGAAGATTCCTATTGTTTCCATAATTTTAGAGACTTAAAATGGATAACGATTAACCAAATCAGTTTCTGTGGCCGCTGCCATCGGCCATCTACCCACTGATATTTATCGACTGAACTCTGTCCACAAACAATTACGACGTTCGCATCTTTAGCCGCGGCATAGTCCGGCCCTATTGGACGACGCCGGGTCCGCCTTCTGAATTCAATAATCCGATCTCTGGCTCTATTTTGCCGGCTGGATTTTTACGTGTTTATGTTTGGGGATAAATTCGTCGATAAAATGACAGGAATGAATGACGGCACCAAATTTTAAAAACAGGTAAACAAAGAGCAGCGCGGGGTGCACACTTTCCAAGGAGATCTGATTGGGCGTGTCAATTAGCTGGAGATAGATTTGAGATCCCAACACGATTTCCAGCAGGGCAACTAATAATCCAACGAAATATTTGCGGATGTACAAATATCCGCCTCCGGGAAAGAGGATTGCACAAATTGCGGCAATCCCTTTGCTCTTAAACCGAAGCTGGCACTTTGGGCATGCTGACTTCCATTCTGCCAGATATCTGGTGCAACGCGGACAAAGATGAATCCGCCAGGACAACCGCCATTTTTTGCCTAAAAATGAGATCCTGTTCTTTAGTAAATACCTGATTTTTTTTCTCTCAGAGACTGCAATTCCCCTAAATTTTTCGGTTTTTCTTTCGTCAGACCGTTTATACCGGATGGTGATGGTCCCGCCCTTGAGCACGATGGATTGACATCCCGAATAGGCCACCTGGGAAATCGAATTATTATAGTTATATCGGGGTGTTGTCGGGATATGAAGAATGCGGTAATTTGTGAAAACCAATAAAGAGCGTTTAAGATAAACAAATACGAACCCCGTAATATATTGAGCAAGTGAATTCAGGGGCGAGTAGCCGGTGGTTACCAGCAACACCTTTTCGCCCTTTTTTAAAAAGGGCTTTAAAAAAGAAATTTTGACAATTAACTTCCGCTGCCGCGTTTCAACGCGCTTTTTGTAAATCTCCTTATGATTGGAGAACAAAATTTCGCGATCGATCGGGAGACCGAATATTTGAGTACCCAGAAAACCGACAGGCTCAAAAGCCGCTTCTGGCATTTAACAATTCCTTTCATTAATGAGGTGTTATGGCGGTTATCATGGACACTGAATCGGAAATTGACTTTGATCCTGATAAAATATCGATATTAATTATCGGCGGGATCGGGTTAAAACTTGAGTGAAATGTTTGCCGGCAGGGACCTGAAAACAGGGGAAATAGTGGGGTTGGTCGCTCTATTTATCACCAACCAGAAGTCCGGAATCATTGGGGGATTTTATTGGAATCCGGCGAATATTCGTAACCCCGGCAGCCAGCAGCATATCGGTCAACTGTTGTTCGGAATACGATTGACCGGAATCCGTGCCCAAGAGCATGTTCAAGGAAAACAAGGCCGGGAAAAGGGGGCCGTCCATCGTGTTATTTAAAACAAATTCATGTATAATAATAATACCTTGCGGCTCTAACGCGTCGACGGCTTTCTGAATGATCCGACGGCAATCCTCAGGTCCTTCCCCATGCAGGATATGCGACAGCCAGGCCACGTCATACTGACCTTGAATGGGTTCAGTCAGATAATTCCCGTCTCTGAATTTAATCCTGTCGGTTAGATCAAATTGCTTGATCGTTTTCTCGGCAAAGGGTCGGGTGGTCGGCAGGTCATAGACCTCGGCCTGCAGGCCGGGATTTTTCAGGCAGAAATGGATGGCATAGGTTCCGGGTCCACCCCCCAGGTCGAGCAGATGTTTCCGTGTTGATAGATCAATCTGGGGCACCAGCTGGGGCGCCAAGCCCATGGCCAAGTTGAACATTCCCATCAAAAAGCTTTCACGCCATTCTTCTTTACTAACAGAAGAACGGTCACGGACGGGCAGGCCGGACTGCACCGCCTGGTCCAACTTATACCAGGATTCCACCAGGTGGTGATGGTGCATCATAATATGACCGATATACTGGGCGGAATTTTTTGACAAAAACGTCTGACCGGAGGGTGAGTTGGTGTACAACCCGTCTTTTTTGACCAGAAGCTCCATGGCCACCAGGGCATCCAAGAACCGTTCAACGCCTCGCTGAGGCGCTTCCAGTTTGCGGCTGATTTGCTCCGCGTCTAGTTGCCTGTCACCAACAAGTGTAAAAACATCCAGTTTTACGGCGGCGTGCAACGCCGCCGTCTTCCAGTAAAAAACCGGATATCTCAAGCAATTCACCGGGATTCCATTGTTTAGAAGTCATCGGTGTATCCTATTGTGAAATGTGAGTGGTAACGAATCCGAGCCCAGAGGTCTGGATTCATTTCATCCCCAAAGTGGTAAGCTGTCTTAATACCGTGTGGAATAATGGAATGGTGGTATAGTGGGATAATGGAGTATTGGAGGTTGAAAAATATACATCCATCCTTGGGCCAATACTCCAGTATTCCCGCCCTACAATTGGTTAGCCCTTCAGTCTTTTCTCATTTCTTTGGCAAGCTGCTGCTGGGTCATCGTCCAGAAAGGGGTACCGTCTTTGGTCAACCGGACTTTGATGATTTCAGTATTAGGGTCTTTTTTCACTTTCGAGGCCATGAATATATCCTTGCCGTCTATCTCTGCCCAGACCCCTTTGATTTTAATGCGTTCATTTTTTTTCAGCCTGATTTCGCTGGGTTTGCGATACCAGGTCGGACAGAGATGAATCTCGTGGATATAGGCCCCTTCGCGCACATCCAAGGCAGTTGCCGGCGACATCCCGGGCATCGGTATGACTTCCTTAACCCGAACAACCCAGGCTCTGATCTTTTCGAATTCACGAACATCATACAGCTGGTTGTAAGGATCATCGATTCCCCACCCTTGCATATCGCGCTGGTCTTCGGCCTGCACCCAACTGATTCCGATAATCAGGGAAATACAGAACATCATCATGACCAACAGAGAACGTCTAATTAAAGATTGCATGTTTCCCTCCTTTGGAATCGATCAAATCAAACCATTGATCGATTTGATGCTATTTTAACCTCCACTATTATATCTATTGAATCGACTTTTGCAACCCAGAAAATAAAGGATCGCAAATCAGCGATGGAACTTCATTCATAATACCCAATCAAATAATTCTTGCGCTGGTCATTTAACGTCTGCGCCTTTCGTGAAAATCCCGGGCCTGCCGACAATTATCCGCCAACAGTTCCCCAAGCATGGTCTTGATGGCGCTGTTGCCTTCCGCCCGGTATGCAGTTAAATTGCATTTAAAGTCGGGCACGCGGTAGAGAAAGTTGCCGATGGCTTCGGTTCTGACCCGCCTCAAGTTGAGGCCGTACTTTAAGCGGCCCAGCAGGTGGGCGTTGAGCTCCTGTTCGAACTGTCCGCGCATGGGCAGGGCCAGGTATGGTTTGCCCAGGTAAAAGGCTTCCGTCATCAGGGTAAATCCGGCCGTTGCCATTACCGCTTTGCACCCGGCCAGATCCTGCAAGAATCCTTCCTTGCTGAAGGGCTTATAGACAATATGGCCATCCTGTTCGTCACGGTCGTAGCCGTACACAATGAATTTTTCTCGAGCAAAGGATTTCAAGGCTTTTAGAAACGATTCGAATCCGCTCGTCAAATAGACCAGAACATGCCCGCCGGTTGACGGCTGAAGGCTTAATACTGCCTGGCGTAATATCGGTGGGAAAAAGAATGTCCGATCGTTTTTGGCTTCGCCGTAGTAAAAGGTCGTCACCAGCGATACATCCGGCCGCGGTACCATCGCCCGGATGATGCTGACCGTCATCCGACGCTCCTTTTGCAGGCGCGCCGGGCAGGGATAAGTCATATACCGAATACGATGTTGATTGTCGATGCTGATCAGCGGCAAATTATAGTGATGCGCAAGATAGGCGGTCATCGGTTCAAAATCGGTCAGCACACAATCCGGCTGGAAAACTTTGAAAATGTTCTTTCGCAGCGCTTGCAGCTTTTGTTGCCCCCGGGGCAAACGCTGCAGATTTGCGGTAAACGTTTTTACTTTTGAGACCCGGTTATTGGAGCTGGCGATATGCAGCCCTTCGGTTTCAAACACATCGAAATTGTCTTGAAGGTTGCGATAGCCCCGGTCATAGCTGACCACTTTAATGATATGCCCCAGCTTTTCCAGATGGGTAATCATCTCCCGGGCCCGCGAAGAGTGGCCGGAGCCTTCACCCGATACGCCATACACGATTTTTGCCAAAGCATGCTCCTTTAATTTGAATTATTACAGACCATATTCTGAATATTATCTATTACAGAAACCAAATTACAAGTATTTGAGTCAGTCTTAAAGTATAATAACCAGACTTCCTGTGGGTCAACATCATTTTGTTAATCCCGGCGTGACACTATAGGCCATTCTGTTTGCATAATTTCCTGCAATGCTATATGAGTGCGATAGTATTGCACTAGACAAAATCCAAAGGAGCTAACCATGAATACCGCTGAAGATATTGTTAAGGATAAACACCAAGAAATTGTGTCCATTGAATGGGATCAGACGGTTCAGGAGGCTTGTACAAAAATGGTCGGTCGTAAAATCGGTGCCATTCTGGTTGAAAAGAACGGCCGGTTCATTGGCATATGGACCGAACGGGACCTGCTGCGCAAAATGACCGAAGATAAATTTGATCCCGCAACTGAGCTGATTGGCGACCATATGTCCGCGCCGCTCAAAACCGCAGCCCACAGCACTCGCCTCCACAGGTTGAAAGAGATGTTTTTGGGATTGTATCTGCGACATCTTCCCATCGAAAAAGACGGTCAATTCATCGGCCTGCTTTCGATCGGCGACGTCCTAAGGGCCAGCCTGATTGATATGGATCACCAGTTGAAACAACTAAATGCATTCGTGACCTGGGACTATTACGAAAACTGGCGCGAAGGTAGAACAAAGCCGGAGTAACGTTAGGTAATATTCCGGTTCTAAAGCCCATGATCCCAAGAACAGAAACCCTGATTATCGGCGGCGGTGCGATTGGCGTTTGTTGTGCCTTCTATCTCAATGCGCTCGGCAAAGATGTCTTGCTGGTTGAAAAAAAATGATATCTGTTCCGGCAGCTCTTACGGCAACGCCGGGCTGATCGTTCCCAGCCACAGCATGCCTCTGGCGGCACCCGGGGTTATTGGCCAGGGCCTTAAATGGATGTTTAAGCCGTATAGCCCTTTTTATATTAAACCACGCTTTGATCGAGCTTTTTTGGCCTGGCTGTGGCAATTTCGGGGGGCTTGCGATATCCAACACGTGCGGCGATCCATACCGGTGCTGCACGATCTGCATGCCGCCAGCCTCGGTTTGTTTCAAGAGCTGGCAAAGCTTGACGGTTTGGAATTCGGGCTGGTAACAAAGGGAATGCTGGAGCTCTTCAATACCCGGCAAGGCTATGACAAAGGGATCAAGGACATCCGCTTGTTAGAAGAATTCGGGATTGAAAACAGGATTGTTCCCCCAAATGAGTTCACGGAATTCTTAGACGGCATTCGAACCGCCGCGGTCGGTGGTGCCTACCTGGCGCATGATGCCCATATTATTCCCGACCGGTTCGTTCAACAAATGGCCGGCTACGTCGAAAAAAAAGGGGGCCGTCTGTTGACTTCATGTGAAGTACTCGACTTCGAGATTTCCGGCCGTCATGTCAGTCGGGTTAAAACCACCCGGGGGGACATCCTGGCAGAGGAAATAGTGCTTGCGGGCGGAGCCTGGTCCACCGAACTTGCCGGCCTTCTGCAACTCAACCTTTCAATGCAGGCCGCAAAGGGATACAGCATCACCTTCCGGCGTCCCGTCCAATGCCCAGCCCTGCCGGTAATCCTGGCCGAATCGAAAGTCGTGCTCACACCGATGGATGACATGCTGCGGTTCGCCGGCACTCTCGAATTGACCGGGTTCGATCAATCAGTCAACCTGGGGCGGGTGCGGGCAATCCTGGATGCCGTCCGCGCCTATTTTCCCGATATGGATCCCGCTTCCCTCGAGCTGCTGGAAATCTGGCGGGGCTTGAGACCGTGCAGCCCGGACGGGCTACCCTACGTTGGGCGGCCACCACGCTTCGACAATGTCATCATTGCCACCGGCCACGGAATGCTGGGGATTTCGCTGGCGCCCATTACCGGTAAAATCATATCCCGACTGAGCAATCATGATAATCCGTCATTCAACATGGCGGCCCTGAACGTAGAGCGCTTTCATTGATTTTAAGTTATTGGTTATTCGTTATAGGTTAATCGTTTTAGCGGATTGAGATCAGATTTAAGTAACGACCATTGGACTAATGGGTGCATTAGATATCCCAATAACGTATAACTAGTAACTAATAACTTCTATTGGAGCAGGAGAGCCGCGGCTCTGGTGAGTTCAATGAGATGGTGCGGATAAATTCCGGCCACCACCATCACCAACACCAGGGCAGCGGTCAGCATTTTCATGGGGCTGGACAGCTGAATACCGTCCTGGGCTTCGCCGGGTTCCAACAGATAGGCTGCTTTGAGGACCAACAGGTAGTAGTACAGGGAGATCACCACATTGATCATGGCAATCAGGACCAGGGTAAAGTAGCCCTTTTCCAGTGCGGCAATGAAAACCAGAAATTTACCGGTAAAACCGATGGTCGGTGGGATACCCGCCAGACTGAAAATTGCCACCATTAACGCCATGGCCAACAGTGGGGCGCGCCGGTATAACCCGGCCAGATGTGATATCTCCAGGTTGCCGCCGCCGTCGGCCACTTTCACAACCACCAGAAATACGGTAAATTTCATAAACAACAGGGCGCAGACATAAAATATAGCACTCATGTACCCCGTAGAATTCATGCTCAAAATACCGATCAGGACATATCCGGCATGGGCCACGGTGGAATAGGCCAACAACCTTTTGAAGTCCTTCTGTACCAGGGCGGCCAGGTTTCCCACCGTCATTGAAACAATGGCCAGGATGACCAGCACGTGGACCAGATAGACGCTGCCGTCGCCGACGGCCACCATGCGCGTTAAAATGGCAACCGCCGCCACTTTCGAGGCGGTGGCAATATAGGCGGTTACCTGGTTGGCCGCACCCTGGTAGACATCCGGTGCCCAGAAATGAAACGGAAAGACCGCCAGTTTGAAAAAGAAACCACACAGCGTCAGCAACAGTCCGCTCACCACCAGCGGTGAGTCAATCACGCCGGGCAATACCCGGATCATTTCCGTCACATAAGTCGCCTGGGTGGCGCTGTAAAGCAGCGCAACTCCGAAAAGCATCACCGCCGACGCAACGATACCTACCAGGAAATATTTTAGTCCGGCCTCGAGCCCAATCTGCTCATCTTTTCGCAAGGCCACCAGGATATACAGCGAATAGCTGCTGAGTTCCAAAGCCACATAAATTGTCAGTAGGTGAACACTGCTGACCAGCAGCATCATTGCCAGGGTACACACAAAAAGCAGCAAATAAAATTCCGCATGATAGCGATCGGCCACACCATTGAGATTCGAACAAATGGAAATGATCAAAAAAAGCCCGATTGACAGCATGACCTTGAAAACCTGGGAGAAAAGATCTACCCGGTAAGCCTCGAAAAAAAGAAGACCTTGCTGACGGATGGATACCAGGCAGATCACCACCCCGACGATCGCCAAAAATAAAGCCGCCAGGTAGTCCCGTTTGGGATTGCTTTGCTTCGCCATGGACATAAACAGAAAAACAATGCCGGCGGCAAAGTAGTAAAGCTCAGGGTAGAAGAGAAACCATTTCATCGGGGCAATCCATTCATAAACGGTATTGATGCGGTTTCGATCATGTCAAACATCAACGACGGAAAAAGTCCAAATAGTACCAGCACGGCCAGCAGAATCATACGGGGTAGTCCCTGGCTGAAAGAGACATCCGGTATATGCTCGTATTTTTCATTTTTGGGCCCATAAAATGTGCGTTGCACCACCCGCAGCATAAACAGCGCACTGACCACCAGGGCACATACGGCCAATGCCCCCCAGAGGGGATAGGTTTTGAATGCCGCAATAAAAACCATCAGTTCACCCCAGAAGCTGGCCAGGCAGGGCACGCCGATGCCGGCCAGGGCCGCCACAATAAAATAGGTCGAGGCGACGGGCATGATCCGGCTTAACCCGCCCAGCTCATCGATTAATTTAGTATGGGTCCGATCATAGATATATCCGATCGCCGAAAAGAATAGGGCCGTCATGATCCCGTGGGCAAACATTTGAAACACCGCACCGTTTAAGCCATCGACCGAAACGGTGGCCAGCCCGAGGCCGACAATTCCCATGTGAGAGACGCTCGAATATCCGATACAATATTTGAGATCGGTCTGACTCAACCCTACAAAGGCACCATATACGATGCCGACGGTCGCCAGAGCCGCCATGAGCGGCGCCCAGTACTGCCACCCTTCCGGACACAGGAATATGCCCACGCGCAGGACACCGAACGCGCCGATTTTCATGAGCACCCCGGCATGCACCATGCTCACGGGGGTGGGGGCGGCCACATGCCCCACGGGGGACCAGGTGTGGAAAGGCCAGACGGCCGCCAGAATGCCGAATCCGATAAACAAAAAGATGAAGGCAAATTTCTGTTCAAAAGGCGAAAATGTGCCGGGTTGCATCAGACGGGTCAGATCGAATGTATTCAATCCGGATTGAACATACAGATATAGGATTGCCGGCAGAATCAGGGCACTGCCCGCCAGGAGATAAAGGGTCAGCTTCATAGCCCCGTATTCTTTGCGGGTGGAGCCCCAGATGGCGATGAGCAGGTACATGGGGAAAAGTGAGACGTCATACCAGACAAATATGAAAAACAAGTCCATGCTCATGAAGAGTCCGAAAACTCCGGCGACAAGCAGAAAATACAGAGCGAAAAACTCCTTGACCCGAAAATCCAGCTCCCACATGGTCAGCACGCCCGTAAAAAACACGATGCCTGTCAACAGCAGCATTGGCAGGTTAAACCCATCGGCCGCGTTCAGGTAGGTAATGCCGATGGATTCCACCCACACAAATTTTTCAACGAACTGCAGTCCTCCCAGTTCTTTGTCGTAGGCCACGAACAGATATAGGGAGAGGATCGACGTCAGGCCGGAAAAAACCGCACTCGCCCATTTGATTTGGGTCTTGCGCTCCTCGGGCATAGCCAGGATGACAAAAAGCCCCACCACACAGGACAACAAAATCGCAGTCAGATAAGGAAAGCCGGTGAATTCCATTATAAAAAGTGCCTAAAATGATCTAAAATGTCTAAAGTGCCTAAAATTATGATTAGAAAAAGAAATAGAGTCCCAAAAACACCAGGACCACAAAAATAGTCAACAATCGGTACTGTACCATCCCCAGGTGCAGCAGTGAAACCAACCGTCCGGTTTCCACGGTTGCCTTGCCCATTCCGTCGATGCCTCCGTCGATTACCTTTTGGTCATTGCTGGTAAATAATTTAGAAACCATGCCGTAAATAAAAATATCCAAAAAACCCCGATAAAATCGGTCGATGTACCACCGTTCGGCAAATAGATTATTTAAGGGGGCAATTTTCTCGACAAACCCCACTTGATCGGCTCCCGCACGGCCGAATTCCAACCAGGCCAGTCCAACCCCGACCAGCGCCGAACCGATTGCCACAAAGGGTAGCCAGCCATGGTGACCAGCCTGGGCCGCCGGTATACCCGGCTGCCCGCTGAAAAACGTTTCCAGTGCTCCCTGGCAGAAACCCAGCACCACGGTAACGGCAGCCAGAATTATCAAAGGCCATCCCATAATCCAATAACCGCCATGCTCGTGATCGTGGTGAGCCTGCGGGTCGCTCCCGGATGGTTTCGGAAAAACAATGATGAAAATCAGCCTGAAGGTGTAGTAAGCCGTTAAGAAAGCGCCTACTAGTCCGGCCGTCAGCCAGACAGGATTGTTTAATTCAGCCAGGGCCCCGAGGATGATCTCCTTGCTGAAAAAGCCGGATAAAGGCGGCAAGCCCGCCAGGGCCGCTGCGCCAATAATAGTGCAGATGGTGGGGACTTTCAGCCGCCGTCCCCCATGGCGGCCGATGTCGAACATGTCGTTGCTTTCGAAGCTATGGATAAAAACCCCGGCGCACAGAAATAAAAGGGCCTTGAATCCCGCGTGGGTGGTCAGGTGGAACATACCCGCAAAATAACTGCCGGCAGCCAATCCCATAATCATGAACCCCAGTTGGCTGATGGTGGAGTAGGCCCAGACCTGTTTGATATCCCGGGTAACCATGGCCATGGTTGATGCCAGCAGCATGCTGATGGTGCCGATGGCCAGGAATATCGCCATGGCGCTGCCTGAAAGGCTGAAAAACGGGAACAGGCGCCCGAACAGATATACGCCGGCCACCACCATGGTGGCCGAGTGCAAAAGGGCACTGACCGGGGTCGGTCCTTCCATGGCATCCGGCAGCCAGGTCAGCAATGGAAACTGGGCGCTCTTGCCGATGATGCCCCCAAAAATCAGCAGGGCTGAGAGCGTGATGTAGGTGGCAGACATGCTGCTCGTTACCTGGGGACCGTTGATTTCCATAATATTGAGATTTCCCAGATGAACCAGAACCAGCAACAGTCCCAGGAAAAACGCCACATCTCCAAACCGGGTCATGACGAAGGCTTTTTTGCCGGCTTCCGTGGCGCTGAATTTCTCGTACCAAAAACCGATCAGAAGATAGGAGGCCAGTCCGACCAACTCCCAGAATATATACAATTGAAGCATGGTGGGGGATAAGGTCATGTTCATCATGGCCCAGGCAAAAAGAGACATGCAGGCATAGTATCTGGCAAATCCCTCATCCCCGGCCATATAGCCCAGCGAATAAAGCTGGACCAGAAAACTGATGGCCGCCACCACGCTGAGCATCAGCAGGCTGGTTTGATCCAGCAGATAGCCGAATGGAACGCTGATATCACCGGACAACAGCCAGCGCCCGGTAAATTCCAGGGGCGTCTCCAACTGCCAGTGGCGGACCAATAAGAAGAAGGCGCAGACAAGCGATACGCTGACCGCTGCAATTGACAAACCGGCCGACAGCTTTGGATATCTTCTGGTAAATACCATAATTAAAAGAAAAGCGATAAATGGCAGCATGGTTGCCAGTATCGCCGCAGTTAATGATGGTTCCGATAGCCAGTTTGTCGTCATTGCAAGTTCTACCTTAAAAGGTTGTAGTTTTCCGGATCCACCGAACCGGATGTCCGATAGGCCCAGACAATAAGCGCCAGTCCCACGGAAACTTCCGCGGCCGCGATGGCAAAAACGAACAGCACGATCGCCTGGCCATCAAGGTTTTGCCATAGCAGCGAGGCGCCGACTAAGACAATGGCGCCCGCATTCAGCATGATTTCGACCCCCAGCAGGATCATGATCAAACTCCGGCGCACGACCACGCAAAATATTCCCATCAAAAATAGCAGGCCGGCCAAAATCAACACATGATCAAACGGGACAATCATAATTCACCTTCGATAGTTTCGCGGGCCGGCATTTTTTTCGCGCGCCTTGCCAGCAACAGGGCACCGATAACGGCAACCAGCAACAGCAGGGAAATAATTTCGATGGACAGCCAGTGTTTCTGAAATATGTAATGCCCAAATTCAGCGGGGTCGACCCGGGCTGTTTCCAATACGGTGCGCCCCTTGGGATCGGCGGCAATCATACCCACGCCCAAGGCCAGGTACAAAACCCCGAGGGCAGCTGCCGGCAGCCATTGTTTCAGCGGGAAGAGGCGCTCGCCGACGGTCTCAACTTTGAGCATAATGACGATAAATAAAAACAGGACCATGATGGCGCCGGCATATATAATCACTTCCAGGACCGCCAGAAAAGGTGCACCGAACAGGTAAAAAAGCATGGCACTGCCGAAAAAGGAAAAGATCAGATAAACCACCGCATGCACCAGATCGCGCCGGGTAATGGCCAAGGCGGTGGTGACCAGGATCAATATCGCCAACAGGTAGAATATGATTGCGTAAATGGTCATAATGAATTTCGCTTGAATGCCGGGAGGCTTGGAAGCTTGAAAGCTTAGCTATTTTAAAAGACTTTTCGGCTGTCCAACTTCTAACTTCCCAGCATCACAGCTTTCCGGCCTTCCAGCCGTTACGGCATATTACTCTTGATATTAACCGGTTTGTCTTCCTTGATGTGCTCCCCCTTGTTGCCGACATCCGTGACGATACCGGCATACTTGTAGAAGCAATATTCCTTATCTTTGCCCCCATGGTCAACCAAAAGATCTTCTTTTTCATAAACCAGTTTCAATATATCTTTTTCACAGGTTTCGAAATTTGGCGTCAACTGGATCGCTGAGGTCGGGCAGGCCTCCTCGCACAGACCACAGTAGATGCACCGGGCAAAATTGATTCGAAACCAGGAGGCATAGCGCCGGCCGCCTTCTTTTTCATCCGACTGCATGGAAATGCAGCTCACCGGGCAGGCCGCTGAACACAGGTAGCAGGCCACACAACGCTCTTCGCCGTCCGGATCCCGGGTTAAAATTATTCTGGCCCGGGTGCGCTCCGGCAAGGTGCGCTTGAATTCCGGGTACTGTTCGGTAATGGGTTTGCGAAATAAGTGTTTAAAGGTTGTCGCAAACCCTGTTGCTAATGCTTTGACTGCTTCGAGTGCGGAGGACATTATTGTAAACCTCAAACTATATACAGAGACGTCACTTAGGAAATCAAAATATCTAATTCCAAAATCCGAAACTAATCCGAAATTCGAATATTCGAAACGTCATTTGTTTTTTTGTAAATTTGTATTTTTCGTCATTCGAATTTGTTACGGATTTCGATATTCGAATTTCGAAATTCTACAATAATAGGATGGCTCCTGTCACCATTATATTAATCAAGGCCGCCGGGATCAGGACTTTCCAGCCCAATGCCATTAATTGATCATACCTGAGCCGGGGCAATGTGCCGCGGATCCATATCATGATCAGGGCCACCAGGACAATTTTTACAAAAAACCATACCGTGGGGGGTAATAACGGACCGCGCCAACCCCCGAGGAAGAAAACTGCGGTGAGGGCGCCCAGCACCTGCATGTGGACATACTCACCTAAAAAGAAAAGTCCGAAGCGCATGCCGCCGTATTCGGTGTGGTAGCCGGCCCCCAGCTCGTTTTCGGCTTCGGGCAGATCGAAAGGAATGCGTTTGCTTTCGGCCATGGCGCTGAGGACGAATATCACGAACGAAACCGGCTGAACCAGGATAAAGGGGCATTCGGCTTGCGCATTGACAATATCCACCAGGCTGAAAGAGCCCGCCAGCATGACAATCGGCACCAGCGACAGACCCAGCGAAAGTTCGTAGCTGATCATTTGGGCGGCACCACGGATACCGCCCAGCAGGCTGTATTTTGAATTGGAGGCCCAGCCGCCCAGGGCCACGCCGTAGACCCCCAGGGCCGACATGGCAAAAACAAAAAGCAGCCCCACATTGAGATCCGAAATCACCATGGGAATTTTTTTGCCCCAGAGCACCAGGTCATCGCCGAAGGGAACGACGGCAAACATCAGCAGGGCGGTGAATGCCACCACAGCCGGCGCCAGCAAAAATATCACACGGTCGGCGGCTTCCGGGACGATGTCCTCTTTGATCATCATCTTAACGGTGTCGGCCAAAGGCTGCAACAGGCCGAATTTTCCGGCCCGGTTGGGGCCATAACGAATCTGCAGCCGCGCCAGAAATTTCCGTTCCAGCAGCACCAGATAGGCCGCCACCAACAGCAGTGCGATCAGAACCACGCCCAGTTTAACAATCAATACTATGAAGCCGATCAGCCAATCCATAATTATTTGTCAGTTGTCAATGGTCAGTTGTCTGTTGGTGGTTATTTATCTACTGGTGGGCAATGCCCACCAACCCATTTTCATTCTACCGTTTTCTTAATCTGCTCCCGGCCGATGGTTGATGTGCCGGGTTTAAAAATTTGCCACTTTAGCTTCCGGTGCCGCGGAACGATCAGCACCCCGGCAGCCATGTTTTCACCCGCCCTGAGCTTGGCTTTAAATTCACCGCTTTCGGTTTGGATAGAGATCAGATCACCGTCAATCAATTCCATGCTTTTGGCATCGTCGGTGTGTATGACAACCGCCGGTTCAGACTCCAGTTCCGCCAAACAGGTGGAGTGCGCGGAAAGCTCCTCCGTGCCGAAGGTTAAATCCGTAACAATTAGGCTGAAATTTTCGGAAATTTCCTGTGGTACTTGGCTCCGTCCGCCAGCTTTCGTGGCAAAACGCAATTCGGGTTTCATTGACGAATGGAATCGCAGGCCTTCATTCGGGATCCCATCGGCAGTAGCGGCTGGGATCAACTCCGGCAGAATTTCTGCCAGGTTTTTGTAGATAACGGCCGGCAACCCTTCCTCCGCCGAATCTATCTTCTCGTCGGCCAAGTGCGCCAGGCTCATCCAGGCCGGCCGGGAATCTGCGCCGGGAATCCCGGTTCCGTAAAATCTGGGCGGATGGTCCCCGCCCCCGCTTTGAACGATCGGGGTACCGCCGCTTAAGGCCTGCCGCACCATCTGGGCCCGGCCTTCCTGATTGACATAGATACCGTCCGCCTCATAAAGCGTGGTCGAAGGGATAAAAATATGCGCTTTTTGGGCGGATTCGGAATTGAGATAATCCGATACAATCAACAAATCAAGCTTATCGATAGCTCGCGCCAATCGGTCGCGGTCCGCAAAATGGAAAAATGGATCGGATTCCACCAGGATGAGAGACTTGACCTCGCCGTTTTCAATGGCTTCGATGATGCTCGCCAACGATGCGTCGCCCTCCGAAAAAAGTCCGGCACCAAAGGCATTGGCGCCTGGCAACAGGTAAAACAGGCCGGCCTTTTTTCCGGCCGCCTGTAGCAGCAGGGTCAAATCCGCGGCAAAACCCGGTATCTGCCTCGGAACGATGTCGGTGCCACAGATAACTACGGGCCGCTGACTATGTTTAAGTGCTTCGGCTGCCGCTGCAATCGATTCCGGGGGGTGTCCGGCAATCCGGGTTGGATCAGCCAGAGTGTCAAAAAACGTTGTAGCCTCTTGCCCGCAGGATGCGGCCGTCTCGCGATCCACTACCGATTTTACCAACAAACCGGCCATTGTGCTCACATCGTCCGGGGTCGCTGCCAGATGGTCAAAATCCAGCGGTAAAAAAACGGGTCTGGGATCCAGTACGACAATTTTGGCGCCGTTTCGTTGCGCCTGTCGCATGGCCACTGCCAGCATGGGGGCTTCGTTAATGGGATCGGCACCCATGCAAAGGATAAAATCCGCGCCTTCCACCTCCCGCATCGATACCGCCAGATCGGGTTCCAATCTGGCGATGGCGGTCTTGGTTTTCGATGTGGCGGACGGATCCATAAAATAGACGGGATTGCGCCAGCCCTTTGATTGGCACAGCCGCTGGAGCATGGCCTGGGTTTCCAAACTGCTACGAACGGATCCCACGGCAGCAACCGCCGAAGATCCGGCACCAGGGTCCGTCTCACCGAGCTTGGCGACGGCGGCTTGCAACGCCTGATCGCGGGAAACCGTTTCGCCGTTGATCCGGGCCTGCCTGGGCCTGGATTCGAGGCTGGCATAGAAAAATCCGTAGCGCCCGCGGTCGCAGATAAAGTGGCCGTTGACCGTCTCGCTAAAGCGGGCTTCCTGACGCTTGACTTCGCGGTAGCGAACACTGGCCGTCGTATGACATCCCAGGCTACAGTTGATACAAAGCGATGAGTTGCGCTGGTAATCCCAACGGCGGCCGAAAAAACGTGAGGGCTTATCCGTATAAACCCCGGTCGGACAGATATCGCTTAAGTTACCCGTAAAGGGACTTTCCAGGGTTCCGTCTTGAAAACGCCCGAAATAGGTGCGATCCGCGTTGCGCATGACGCCCAGATCGCGATAGCCGGTAAATTCCTGATAATAACGGGCACAGCGATAGCAGTGAATACAGCGATTCATCTCATGCTGCACCAGGGGTCCCAGGTGCTGATCGATATAGGTGCGCTTGTTCCCGCCATATCGTCTGATTCCGTGGCCGCCGGAAACGGTCATATCCTGAAGCAGACAATGTCCCCCTTCATCACAGACCGGGCAGTCATGGGGATGGTTGAGCATCAGCCATTCAATGACATGCTTGCGGAAATCCACGGCTTCCGCATCCGTGGTGGAAACCACCATGCCGTCCTGGGCCTCGACCATGCAGCTCATCTGAATTCCCTTTAGCGGCCCGTCTAAAAACTTTACGGCACACACCCGGCAAGCCCCCACCGGGCCCAGGGCCGGATGATAGCAAAACCGGGGGATCATGATACCCAGCTGCGCTGCCGCCTCGATCACCATGGTCTTAGGCGCAATTTCTATTTCTCTGTCATCAATAATCAGTTTGGGCATATAATTGTCCGTCGTATGTTGTCCGTTGTCAGTTGTTGGTCTTGCTCGGTATGCACTTTAGTTGGTATTTCCGAACAACGGACAACTGACGACCGACCACTGACTTCTTTTATTTGAACGGGCATTTCTTTTGGCTGATATGCTCCTGAATCTCATCTGCAAAGTGTTGGAGCAGACTTTCCACCGGTGCCACGGCCCCCGGGGCAAAGGCGCAATAGGCATTCCAAAGATATTTGCACATGCGATCGAGCATGGGCACGAACTCCGATTGGCCTTCCCCTTGTTCTATTCGTTTAAGCAGGTCCAGAATGTAGGGCAGACCTTCGCGGCAGGGGGTGCACCAGCCGCAGGACTCCCGCGCAAAGAACTCAATCAGGTTGACTGTCGCGCCCACCAGGCAGGTCTTGTGGTCAAAGACCATGATGGCGCCGGTACCGAGACGGTTGCCGACGTTGCGCAATGGATCGAAATCCATTTCGATGTCGTAATGCTCCCAAGGCAAAAACCCGGTGGAAGCGCCGCCTGGCAAACAGGCTTTGTACTCGGAACCCGCCAGCATTCCGCCGGCATGCACTTCAATAATTTCGCTCAGACGCACGCCCATCGGCAGTTCATAACACCCCGGCTTATTGACTTTGCCGCTGATGCCGAAAAGCTTGGTGCCGGCTCCGCTTTCGGTTATGGCAAGATCTTTAAACCATTGCCCGCCGTTTCTGATGATATGGGGCAGGCAGGCGAACGTTTCAACGTTGGACAGCACGGTCGGCCGATCCCAGAGCCCCTTTTCAGTCGGATACGGCGGCGGTTTCATAGGATTCGGCCGTTTGCCCATCAGGGCATTCAACTGGGCCGTGACCTCGCCGCAGATGTAGCGTCCGGCACTGCGATGAACGACCAGTTCAAGCGAATAGTCGCTGCCCAGAACATTTTTTCCCAGATAGCCTTCAGCCTGCGCAATCTTGATTTCTCTTTCAAGAATTCTGGCCGCATTTTCATATTCCGGCCGGATAAAAATAATGCCCTTTTCTGCCAGCGAGGCATAACCGGCAACAATAATGCCTTCGATCAGCATATGCGGGTCGGCATGGATCAGCACCCGATCCTTAAATGTACCCGGCTCCATTTCGTCGGCGTTGCAGACGATGTAGCGGGGGAAACTCGCATCATCGGCCACCGACATTAGCTTCATTCCGGTTGGGAATGCCGCACCGCCACGGCCGAGCAAATTGGCATTCATGACCGCCTGTTGGACATCCTTGTGGGAAAAATCCTTGAGCACGTTGTTCAACGCCTGATAACCGCCGCTTGCGCGATATTCATCCAGCGTGGCGATCCGATCCGGTTTGCGATTTTGCAAAAGAACCTGTGGATAGCTCGGTGACATTTTAATTTGATTTATTCTATTTCACGTAGTTATTGCAGCCAGAATTTAGTCGCTGTAATATAAATTCGATATCCGAAGCACGAAACACGAAACCAATTCGAATATAAAGTGCTTTAATGTCAAAAACCACCTAGGTTGCAAGTTTCAATGAAGCCGTTTTGGCCATTATTTGAATTTTTGAAATTTAAAAATAGTTTCGAGTTTCGAAATTCGGATTTCGGATTTATTTAGAATACCGACGAGATTGCATCCGTATAATTGAATTTCAGTCTTTAAACCTTAATTCCTCCAGAATCCCATCTATCTTTTCCGTCGTCAGATTGCCGTAGGCTTTGCGGTTAATCAGCATAGCCGGAGAGCGGTCGCAATAGCCGATACAGCACACCGCCAAAAGCGAAAACAACCCGTCCGCCGTGGTTTCACCGGGTTGAATGTCGAGTTTTTGGATTAGATAATCCCGTATCGTTTCGTAGCCGTCCATCCAACAGACCACGCTGTCGCAGACATGAATGACGTATTTTCCGACCGGTTCCCGGTAGATAAAGGTATAGAAAGTGGCCAGCTCCTCGACCTCCAGTTCCGACATGCCAAGCAGTTCGGCGGTTTCCTGCAGGCCTTCGTCGGTCAGATACCCGTAGTGGTCCTGAATTGCGAACATGACATCCACCACCAACTCCTGAGGGTGCTCGACGTGATCAAGTTCTTTTAACAATGATTTTTTGAGCTCATCGGGTATCATAAAAACAATCACCAATCCGGTGTTATTGAAAAATCCATCTGCGGGCTAAATGTGCCAACGTTCCGAATTCTCACAACCAACGTCCTAATTCCGACTTTGTCTCGCCTGAGCTCGTCGAAGGCCGCATTCTCACCTCGACCTTCCGCATTCCCACTCCCGACTTCAGCTATCTGTCTATATCCGGCAATATATAGTCGAAGGAACCGATAATCGTAATCAAATCAGCAACGGTCTCACCCACCGATATCAGCGGCATCACCTGCACATTGGCAAACCCGGGCCCCCGGATGCGGGTCCGGTAGGAGTAGCCAAGACCGTCGCTGACCACGTAATAACCTTGTTCTCCGCGTGGGATTTCACACGAGGCATAAGCCTCTCCCACCGGCATCTTGGGGCCGCGCGTGACATTGATAAAGTGATGAATCAAACTTTCGATATCGGTTAGCATATCTTTTCGGGCAGGCACCACGTAACGGTAGTCGTCGGTGACATACCGTCCGGCCGGCATGTTGTCGGCGGCCTGCTTGATGATGCCCAGACTCTGGCGCATTTCTTCCACCCGCACCAGATAACGGGCATAACAATCGCCCCCGGTGGCGGTGGGTACTTCAAAATCGAAGTGTTCATAGCCCGAATAGGGAAATGCTTTGCGTAAATCCCACTGCAAACCGCAGGAACGCAGGTTCGGACCGCTCACCCCCCAGCCCATGGCATCTTCAAGGGTCAAGCGGCCGATTCCCTGGGTCCGCGCTTTAAATATGGGATTATGGCGAATCAGGCTTTCATACTCGGCCAGGGCCCGGGGGAAGACCTTGACGAAATTGTCAACAGCCTGTTTCCAGCCCTCTGGCAAATCGGCGGCCACACCGCCTATTCTGAACCAGGATGGGTGCAGTCGTCCGCCGGTAATCAGCTCCACGATGTCCATGATCATTTCCCGTTCGCGGAAAACATAGAAATTGGGCGCCATCGCGCCCACATCATGGGCATAGGTCCCCAGCCACACCAGATGGTTGCTCAAGCGGAAAAGTTCGCTCAGCATCACCCGGATGACCTGGGCCCGCTCGGGAACTTTGATGCCGGCCAGAGTCTCCGCGGCCATGACATAGGGCAGATTATTGGCGGCACCCGCCAGGTAGTCGATGCGGTCGGTGTACGGGATGAACTGATGCCAGGTTTGACGCTCAGCAATTTTTTCGGCCGCCCGGTGGTGATAGCCGATATCCATATCCATGGAGGTGATTTCTTCACCGTCCAGGGTGACGATATAACGTATCAAACCATGGGTGCTGACATGGTGCGGGCCGATATTTAATACCAGCTGATGCTGCCCGTCGGCATCGTCGACGAAGACGCCGCCGTCCAGGGGTTGATTTTTTTGAGCATCGGCCAGGGTATAGGGCGGCATTTCGGTCGCCCGCCCCGGATGATCTTTGCGCAACGGATGACCTTTCCATTCCGGTGGCATAATCAGCCGCCGCAGATTCGGGTGGCCTTCAAAGTGCACGCCTAACAGATCGAAGGCCTCGCGCTCATACCAGTTGGCCGAAGGCCAGATATCCGTCACCGTCTCCGCCGCCGGATTGGGGCCGTCCAGGGGGACTTTCAAGCGCAGGCGGGCGGGTGGGTCAAAAGACAGCAAATTATAAACAAGGGTGTAGTCCGGGTAGGATTCCCGCTGGCGGCGGGCGGACTCGTCGATGGCGGTCAAATCTTCCAGGCGCTGATAGCGGGTATTGGCTTCTGAATTCAGGAAACGCAGCACGTCTTTTACATGGCTTGGGTTCACCACAAAAGACGGCATGTCGCAGGATTGCCGTTCCTGTTGAACAGCCTCTCCGAAGCGTTCCTGCATTTGGCGGGCAAGCTGCTGCGTTTTGGGATCCGGTTCGATATGCGGCGACGAAGGGGTCCACATTAAATCGGCCCGGCTGTCTTCGAAGCGGTTCGGCGTCACCGAATTGCCCCGGATAACCGTACCCTCCATGCCCGGACCGCGCGGATCTCTGGATTTGGTTTGTCCGTCCACCAGAATCGGTTTTTGGGTGCCCTGGCTGCCACCTTTCAGGTGCAGGATCGAACGGGTGGGTTTTTCTTCGGCAACTATTTTTTCTTGCAGCATGACAAGGCCCTGCAGCACAGCTTCAGGCCTGGGCGGACATCCCGGGATATACACATCCACCGGCAGGATCTGGTCAACCCCCTGGACCACACTGTAGGCGTCGTACATACCGCCGCAATTGGAACAGGATCCCATGGAGATGACCCAACGCGGTTCCGCCATCTGTTCGTAGAGTCTCAATACCACCGGCGCAATCTTTTTAAAGACCGTACCGGCAATAATCAACAGATCGGCCTGCCGGGGTGAAGCCCGCAAGACTTCGGCCCCGAATCGGGCCATATCGTAGCGGGGCGTAAAGGCGGTAGCCTCTTCGACAAAACAGCAGGACAGTCCGAAAAACATGGGCCAGAGACTGTACTTGCGGGCCCAATTGATTACAAGATCTGCATTGTTCAGGAGTCGCTCGTTTAATTTTTGGCGCGCGTCGGCCCCCACTCAAGTCCTCCCTTTTTCCATATATACGCAAGTCCCAGGATCAGTACCACGATAAAAAACGAAATCTGCAGCCAACCCGCCCAGCCCAGCTCTTCCCAAGCAATGGCCCACGCAAAGATATAGGCCCCTTCCACATCGAAGAGCAGAAAAAAAATGGCGACCAGATAAAAGGGAACCGGATACCGCAAGCGCGCGCTGCCGGTGGGAATGACACCGCTCTCGTAGGGTCTCGATTTTTCGCGATTGGGTTTTTTTTCCCCGAGCCAGGAAGCAATGAAAAGAAGCAAGGCGACTAATCCCATGATCAAAAGGCCGAATACGACCAGGCTAAAGACGCCGGGCTCCCAGGGAGATAAAGATCCGCTGTTCACAACAGATTGCATGGTTCGCTCCGCAAATACCAATCCGTTTAACCAATGTTCGTTGGAGAGTATAAGATAAGATAAAAAAAATAAATACAACAGCAAAAAATTTATGCAGGATAAACTCGATTTATGCAAGGACAAATTTGGCTAAACGATCAAATTTTGGAAACCTTCACCGTGGCACCGCTGGAAACTCCCTTAAACTGCTTTGCATCACCCAATACCCGGCCGAAAACATTCACGGGGCTATATGCTCGCGGCTGGTCATCCGTACTGACCGGGGTTCGGCCAAAAAAAATGCAAAACGCCGGGCCGGCCGGCCAGTAGGCCAGATCACCGACGGCGACGTCTGCCCTGGCATCCGGCTCCGGGTCGAGGTCCAAGGGGACGTCAAAATAAATCTCATCGCCCCAGACATTAGCCGCACTTTCCAAGGGAAGGGCTGCCAGAATTTTACCGGCCGTCGGTGTATCGAACATTTCGGCCTCAACCACAATATTTTCTGCAGATATCCTGATCTTTTCCAATTTATCACCTTTTTTCACCGACCAGCCTGGCAAAATGTTCAAAAGATCGATCCCAGGTTTTTTCAGCATCGACCGGGAAGCAACACCCGGGAAGCTGACGGCTTTTTAAATGATAGCGGATGCAGTCACAGCAAATCCCTTTACGCGCACAGGGTTCGTAGCTGCAGTTGCAAGATGCGAGGTTTTTGTCTTTTTTACACTCCATGTGCAGGTCCTTTCTAAATTAGGAATAAAAAAAAGTGTCTCTAAATTACCCATTAGAAGGCCCTTGTCTTTATCATGAAATTACGCGTTGATCAAAAAAGTTTTATGGAATAAAATTGACAGCGGTTGCTTTGAAATGCATTATATGCTCGAGTAAGTCGCACTGCCGTATCGCCATTTTATGGGTTTTTAAGGAACATGATAAAAGATTTTTACAATAATTGTTCCGGATTGTGTCCGATAAGATTAGGATTGCCGGCCGGGCTGATCAATTCCGGAATAAGTCATACAGGACTATGCAAACCGGAAAAATTTTCGATATAAAAAAATATGCCATTCATGATGGACCGGGCATCCGCACGACGATATTTTTTAAAGGATGCCCCCTGGCATGCAGGTGGTGCCACAACCCCGAGAGTATCGCCGGTGCAAGCCATCGCCTCTACCGCCGGGCGCGCTGTATCGGCTGCTTGGAATGTGCTGCGGTCTGCCCCGAAGGGGCCATTGAGGTCGACGCTCAAGGACTCGGTTGGAATGCGGCCGACTGTGCTTTTTGCGGAATCTGCGCCGGTGTGTGTCCGGCGGATTCCGTCGAGCTTATCGGCAAAACAATGTCGGTCGAGGAGGTTTTGGCTGAAATTGCCAAAGACACCGTGTTTTATGACACATCCAGTGGCGGTGTAACCATATCCGGCGGCGAGCCCCTGATGCAACCGGCCTTCTTAATGGATCTGCTGGAGGCCTGCGGCAAAATGGATTATCATCGCACCGTGGATACCTCCGGCTACGCGGACAGGCAAGTTTTGCTTGATACGGCATCCCGTGCGGATCTTTTTCTTTACGATATTAAACACATGGACCCTGAGAAACACGCAGGATTTACGGGCGTCTCCAATGAAAGGATTTTGGCTAACCTGGAGTTTCTCAGCCGGCTGGATGTTGAAATCATCGTACGCTTTCCGGTAATTCCCGGGCTCAACAACGATGAGGAGAATGTCGCTCAGACCGGTGCTTTCGTCTCCTCACTGCCGGGGGTCACCCGCATAAATATTTTGCCCTATCACGCTGCGGCAACGGCCAAGTATAAGAACCTCGGCTTGGAATTTGATGCAGCAGATATCGCGCCGTCTTGCCCTGAATTTTTGGAATCTATTGCCAGACGGCTAGAGGGCTATAATTTAACAGTCAAAATAGGAGGCTGAACCATTGACCCCCAGAGTCGCTAAACTACGCCAGGAAAGTTTTGAAGCCCAACCCAGCATATCGGTGGAACGGGCAGTGCTGGTGACTCGGTTTTACGAAAAAAACCACGGAAAATATTCCATCCCGGTGCTTCGCGCTTTGAACTTTAAGAATTTGTGCCAAAAGAAGACGCTTTATATTGGCGCAAAAGAACTGATTGTCGGCGAACGTGGTCCATACCCGAAAGCGGTTTCCACCTTCCCGGAGCTGACCTGCCACTCGGCCGAGGATCTCAGGATATTGAATTCACGCGCAATGACCCGCTATCTGGTTTCCGATGAAGACATCGCGACGTACCAAAACGAGGTAATTCCATACTGGCAGGGTCGCACCATGCGCGAACGGGTGTTCAACCAGGTCCCCCAGGCATGGCAGTCAGCCTATGAGGCCGGCCTGTTTACCGAGTTCATGGAGCAGCGGGCTCCCGGCCACACAGCACTGGATGGCATTATTTATCGCAAGGGCATGCTCGATTTCAAAAAGCAAATTGCAGAAGGTCTGGCCGCCCTCGACTATTTGAAGGATCCTGAAGCAGCGGATAAAGCCGAGCAGTTGCGGGCCATGGATATTGCCTGTGATGCCGCGGTTATTTTTGCCGAACGGCATGCAGCGTTGGCGGAAAAAATGGCCGCTGATACACCGGATCCCATTCGCAAGGCTGAGCTTAAAAAAATTGCTTCAACCTGCCGGCAGGTACCCGCCCGGGCACCCCGAGACTTGTGGGAAGCCCTGCAAATGTATTGGTTCGTGCACCTGGGAACCATCACCGAATTAAACGGCTGGGACGCCATGAGCCCGGGACACCTGGATCAGCATCTGGCCCCTTTTTATCTGAAAGGATTGGCCGACGGTACCCTGGATCGGGAATCCGCCAAAGAACTCATCGAGTGTTTCTGGATTAAAGTCAACAATCAGACGGCTCCGCCCAAGGTCGGTGTTACCGCCCTGGAAAGCGGAACATACAACGACTTTACCAATATCAATATCGGCGGTCTTACCCGCAATGGCGCGGACGCTGTCAATGAGGTTTCCTATATCATGCTGGAAGCGATCGATGAGATCCATCTGCTCCAGCCCCAGGCCAATGTTCAAATCAGTCACAGAACCCCCGATCGGTTTTTAAAGGAAGCCTGCCGCGTGATTCGCAAAGGGTACGGGTACCCATCAGTGTTTAATGCCGACGAAGTTATCCTGCAGCAAGTGCGCACCGGCAAATCCATCGAGGACGCCCGGCAGGGCGGTTGCAGCGGCTGCATCGAAACCGGCAGCTTTGGCAAGGAAGCCTATGTTTTAACCGGCTATCTCAATGTTCCCAAGGTCCTGGAACTGGCCCTCAACGACGGTGTCGACCCCTTGACCGGCGATCGGATCGGCCCGCAAACCGGTGATCCTGTTGGGTTTAAAGATTTCGATGAGCTTTATGAGGCCTTCGAGCGACAGCTGCACTTTATTGTCGACTTAAAGATCAGGGTCAACAATTACATCGAACGCATGTACGCCACCTATGTCCCGGCGCCCTTCCTTTCCGTCGTGATCAGGGACTGCATCGCCAAAGGTCGCGACTACTATAATGCCGGACCACGCTACAACACAAATTATATCCAGTGCTGCGGCATCGGCACTATCACCGACAGCTTGAGCGCCATCAAAAATCACGTGTTCGAAGAAAATCAAATCAGCATGCAGCAGTTGACGGCAGCCCTGCATGACAACTTTAAGAAGCAGGAAGCACTGCGCCTGCGCCTGTTCAACAAAACCCCCTTTTTCGGCAATGATGAAGATTCGGCCGACGCGATTATGCAGCGGGTATATGACTCCCTGTTTAACGCCATCGATGGCAAGCCCAATACCAAAGACTCATTTTATCACCTGAACATGCTGTCAACCACGTGCCATATCTATTTCGGAAAAAAGCTGGGTGCTTCAGCCAACGGCCGCCTGGCGGCAACCCCTATTTCCGATGGGACGTCCCCCTCCCACGGGGCCGACCGCAATGGTCCGACTGCCGTCATCAAATCTTTAAGTAAAATGGATCAGATTCGATCCGGCGGCACCCTGCTCAATCAAAGGTTTTTACCCAGTGTGCTTGAAGGAAATGAGGGGATCGAAAATCTGGCCCATCTCATTCGGGCCTACTTTAGACTCAATGGACATCACATACAATTTAATGTCGTTGATTCCAGCACGCTGCGCAAAGCCCAGGCCGCGCCGGATGACTATCGAGACCTGCTGGTTCGGGTTGCCGGATATAGTGATTATTTCGTTGACCTTGATCGACATCACCAGGAAGAAATTATTGCCCGAACTCAACAAGAAGCTTTTTGATCCTAAAGTTTTTTCGATGTAGGACGATAACAATCTCAACAGCGCGAATGTTCGCGCAGTTATCCCAATGCTCGGAGGGTGATTCTTCGTGAATCACCCTCTACATTGGCCTTGATCCTGCCAAACTGTCAGATCGCCCTGAAATCTGCCGCAATCTATGATCAGGCTGCGGATAATCCCCGACGATATCTTTTAATGTGATTGAGTTGTATATAGAGAAATTGTGAAATATTTTTCATAATTATTATGGTCCCCATTTCACAAATTGACAAGGCAAATCAATGCGAATATAGGTTGACGAATCACATTACTTTATGAAATTATCATATCTTGTAGCCGTATTAAAAAAAAGGCATAATTTGTGCTGGAATCAGGTGGTGTTCCAATGCCGAAAAATCTACCGGATTCCGCCAAATCCGGTGTAACAAACTTTTCATAATTACCTTTTTATTGGTTATAGGTCCGAAACAGTATCCTAAGGAAGGGCTTATCACGATGCAATCCGACCCGGAGCAGCGAGCTGACACGCGCCACCACCATGAAGTCGCAATTATGTACGAGCATTTTAGCTCCGGCAGGTACTATGAAGGCAAAATGCTTAATTTCAGCCGGGGAGGAATGTATTTTGAATCCAATTATGCGCCGGAAGTCGGCTCTGAGATCTTTATCGGTGTTGAAAATTCCCCTTTCACATCAGGTCATGATGTGTATCGCGCTAAAGTAGTCTGGCACGTAACCTTGGAGGGCGCCGAGTCATTCTTTTTCTATGGAATCGGCGCGAAGTTTTTTTGAAAAAAACGAACCGGACCTTTAGCTTTTTATGGATTGCGCCAAATCATTGATCCGTTCTCTGATTGAAATCAGATACCTTGCCACCTTGCCGCGATGATCGGCCATGATGGAATCATGATCCCCCCTAAGAACGATCAGCGGATCAAAGGTACAGATTTGATCCATATCTTTGAACGCGATGCTTATATTTTCCTTCCCCCCTTTTTCCTGGACCTCGGGATAAAGATGAACAAAAGTACGCAACGCGTCCCTGAGCACCAGGATGATTCCCTGGGTGTAATAGATGTGATCGTCCAGTTCGGTGTAGGCTACTTGATCATTGGACTGCACCAACAGTCCCAGCGGCTCGTCTAAAAACTGTTTGCCGATGATAAAATCAAGCATATTATACATATCATCGGTACGCAGATTGTAAACTGCACCGGCATCGCTTTTGAGAAGATCGGCCTCATATTGCTTAAGTTCGGCGATGCCTTTTTCATATTGATTTTCGCTGGAGGGAAACCACCAACTGTCGGATGTAAAAGCGAAATATTTTTCACGGGCTTCTTTTAAATTTTCGTTTTCCCGGTCCACCTTGCCGTATTTTGCCAGATTGGTGGAATAAAATGTTGTCATCATCCGGGTGGCAAAAATAGTGCCGCGCTGCCGATTGGCCCGGTTGTCCAACCAGCGGGTGGGTGAAATGATCAAATCATTGATGGACCAGCCAAAGGTGGAGTCCATCTCCTGCGCCAGACGGTTTCTGATGGATGCCAAAAGGGCGGCGCCCTTCTGCTCGGCCTCGGATTCCGGTGTCGTCGATTTCAGAAGCGCTTCGACACCGGCATCCAAGTCGGGGAATCGGGTTGGGTCCACCAACGTGTATGCCCTGTAAACCGTCCAGTACAATCCTGCGGAAAGGGGCCAGATCAAAATAAATGCCAGCAGGACTAAAACGAGCCACCTGCCGAATTTTGTCATTTTGGGTATCAACGATTTTTTTTCAGTTTTATTTTCCATTGATCGGGTCGACCTCGTTTGAGGGTTTACAATATTGAAGCTGAAATTATTCCATGTTTCCGCAGGAATTTTGAGAAAGTTTAAGCACTACCGTGTCCGGTGTCAACAAAATGGTCTCCGAGCTATTCTCTTGACACCTGCTGTGGCCATGCTACTTATATGAAAGGTGGGTTGAAGGGATGAGGATTCGCGATTTTTTATCAGAGCCCCGGCTGCTCTGTCAGCCATCTTTTTGCCCATCCAACAATTGAAATCCGCCCACCGCCCTTTTGGAGAATGATGATGCTGAAAAGAAAGATCGAATCCAAAGCAAATACTAGATTTCTAGTCCACGGTTTGATTCTGGCTGCTACCATTATTATTGCAGGATGCGCGGTCCCCGTTACAGGCCGTCTTCAAGCAAGCCCGGAGGTTACGGAGGTCTTTAAAAACAGCCGGATCTTAGCCAACCATCAATACTATGTCAGTGGTTTTCAAAGAGTCCCGTATGCGATCATCGCTGTCGATAACAATTATCAGATCCGCGCAGGCCGTTGGAAACCGATTGATATGGATTCGACCTCACTGAGTCAGTTGATCTATCGGATGGAATCCGTATACAGTTTAAATCCAAGGGGGGCCTGGATCCTCGATTCGGAAGGCAACCGGCTGGGCGCCTGGTATTCATCCCAGTACCAGACTACAGTCAGACGGGATAAAAATGACCGAATTACGGTAGTAAATCCCGAACCCCCTGATTTAAGGGGGATTCCATAACCCGGGCAAGCCGAAATTGAAAATTGAAGATTGTAGATTGAATGTTTATGGTTCTCGCTTCAGACTTGGGGCTTCGCTCTTTGAGCTACGACCCCACAGGTCGCCTCCGGCTACGACCCGATAGGTCGCTCCGTCTATTACAAAATCGAGAGAATACTTCAACAATCTCATCACTACAAGCTATTGCAATCCCTGCTGACAAAGAAATAAACGAGGAGAAATATGACGGGTCGACAAAAGATTAAATCTGTTCTCTTGCTAATCAGCATCTGGTGGCTGACGGGATGTGCCGCCGTGATCATTGGCGCCGGAGCCGGCGTGGGCACCTATACGTACATCAAAGGGGAGCTCAAACGAGCTTATCCTGCTAAATTTGATAAAACACTGCAAGTTTGCATCGATATCTTGGCCGATCTCGACCAGCCGATTGTCGCTAAAACCACGGACGGTGAGAAAACGACCATCCGTAGTAAAAGAAAAGACGGAACCGACCAAACCATTCAGGTCTCAATTGTCGGCGTTGAATTAACCGAGGTGTCGGTCAGAACCGGTGTTATCGGGTATCGGAAAAAAGAAATATCCCGTCAGTTTCATGAGTTTATCGCCGAAAGGATGGCAAAATAAGGTTCAGAAGTTCTGAGGTTCGGAGGTTCAGCGTTCAAGGTTCTGGGTTATAGGTTGTAAGTTAACTTTGGCTATCGCAGGAAGATAGATGCTGGGCCGATGGCCAGTTCACCACATCTAATAGTTTCTCTAGAACTTGGTGATCTTCGTGGTTGATGGAAGATGGTTAATATATTAGTGGAAATCGTAACTTTTAAACCTTTAAAGCTCTGAATCCAGAAACTCTGTGCTCCGAACCTTAGACCTTTGAACCTTGAACCTTTCAACCCTGAACCTTTGAACCTTGAACCTCTGAACCTTTCAACCCCTGAACCCTTGAACCCTGAACCGCCGCAGGCTTCAATTCTTCAACCGCCGGGCAAACGGCAGTTCGTGATTGAGATTGTCGATTTGCTCCTGTTCCAGAAGATTGATTTCATCAATATGGGTTTGCATAACCCGCGCCAGGCGTGGATCATAGAACCGATGCAGGCTATAGCTCGGCACCGCTTCGAAGCCCCGCCGAATTTTGTGGCCGCCGCCGGCACCCGGGTCGAAGCGACGGATACGATTGGTGATGGCCCACTCGATCGGCGCGTAATAACATGCATTGAAATGCAGGGCGTTTACCGTTCTGGAGCAGCCCCAGTATCGACCATACAATTGAGCGCCTTTTGTGACCAGCATCGACATCCCCAGCGGAATTGACGGCTCTTTTTCGTCGAAGGCCGCCACAATCAGCAGGCGATGACGAAAATGGTGATACAACCCATCAAAAAACGCTTTGGTAAGGTACCGGCATCCCCAGGGACCGAATTTATCATTCGTGCTTTCATAATACTGATACATCAGCGGGAAGAAGGAGCGAGGTATGTCCTGGCCGGTGAATGTTCTGATCGTGACTCCCTGATTCTTGATCGCTTTGCGTTCGCGTTTGATGTTGCGCCGCTGGTTTGAATTGAAAACCGCCAGGTACTCATCAAAATTTTCGTAGTCCTGATTATGCCAGGCATAACTCTGATGCCGCCAGCCCAAATAGCCATGCTTTACCATCTCATGCCGCCACTGGGGGTCGGCAAACAGAAAACTGCTACCTGACATTCGATAGCTGCGGCACAGCCGATCAATCTCTGCCACCATCAAGGCCGTCAATTCCGATTCATTCTCGCCGGCTGCAATTAGAAAACGATATCCGGTCATCGGTGTAAACGGGCTCATCCCGATCAGTTTCGGGTAATATTCAATTCCCAGACGCCTGGCGACATCTGCCCATACATGATCGAATACAAATTCACCGGCACTGTGTCCTTTGATGTACATGGGTGCGAGAGCAATCAATCGTCGGGAAGACCAAACGGCCAGATGATACGGCAACCAGCCCGTTTTGGCAGTGGTGCTTCCCGAATTTTCCATCAACCGCAACCAGTCCCACTCCAGAAAAGGAATCGCCAGCGGTTTGGCCAATGAATCCCAGTCAGCGCGATCGATTGAGGAAATATCGTTTGTCCAGGAGGTGGTATATGAAGATGGTTTCTGTTTGTGCATAATGTTATTCTGAGAGCATTGATATACCCGATGCTCACATTTTCGTTGGTGCTTGCAGGTTCCCATGAACCCAGAACCTTTGAACCGTTATTAAAACCTAAGTCTGATCTTGGTCTCTGTCACCTTTTTTAAAGCGGCTGCCGCCAAATTACCAATTCCTTGACAATTACCGCCGGATAAATATAATGAATACCTGATTCTAATAGCAGCGAGCATCACGCCTAAGGTGAGTACCGCAATTATAATTCGCATGTTGCCGCAGTATCTTTGCGTGCAATATTCGGACAATATGATAAACTAATACGTACAGGGTAAAGGAAGACAATATGCCGCTTTATGAATTTAGATGTTTGAAATGTAATGAATGCTTTGAAATATTGGTGATGAAGAAAAAAGAGCAGGTGGAACTCAGATGCCCCAAATGCAAGTCCGAGGATTTTGAGCGAGTGTTAAGCGTAACAGGACATTGCATGGGCGGCGACACTGCCGAAGGCGGAAATGCCCGGTCCCAAACCCGCAACTGTCCAGGTGGGTCCTGCACGACCTACGATATCCCCGGTCCCAGCCGGTAGCAATTGACGGTATTAGCTTGAAGATTGAATATTCATTGTCCGCCCCAGGCGGTTCCGGATCGGGGAGAATTGTTGTCAGATGAAGCAAACCCATGTTCAGGAAAAGCAGCAATTCAAAAAGCTGTTTAAACAGGAACATATTGACAACTTCGAAGATCGATTTAAGGTTCTGGAGGCATTTTTACAGACCGAAAAGCATGTATCGGTCGATGATCTCGTTGAACGGCTAGTCGAAAACGGCTGGCGGTTGAAACCGGAGTTTGTAAGAGAAACCCTCAAATTGATGTGCCGTTTCGGATTTGCGCACAAGAGCCGGTTTGATAATGGTGTGGTTCTCTACGAACACCGGCACCTGGGCCAACATCATGACCACATGATCTGCACGAAATGCAGAAAGATCCTGGAATTCGAGGAAGAACGAATAGAACAGCTGCAGATAAAGATTGCGGCTGCTCACGGATTTCACATGCTACAGCATAAGCTGGAGATCTATGGTATATGTAACAACTGCATCCGGGAGCGAATTCAACTGATGCCTCTGACCGTGGCCAAACCGGGCGAGCGTCTTGTCATCAAAGAAATCAGCGGCGGCACCGGCGCTAAAATGAGGCTAATGTCAATGGGATTGAGAATAGACGACAGAATTGAGGTAATCACCAATAACAATCAGGGACAATTGGCGATTGCAGCCGACCTGAAACGTTTTGTGCTGGGTCGCGGTCTGGCAGAAAAAATTATGGTTGAGCAGGACAAGCGATAGTATGTCACCATTGAAACTGTCATATTTGAGCACGCTTAAAAATGGCCTGCTAAAAGATAAAATAGACAAGGCTTACAGTCTGCTGAAAGCCTGTGTCCTGTGCCCCAGAAAATGCGGCGTTGATCGTCTATCCGGTGAGACGGGCCTCTGCAACACCGGCAAATTGGCCTGGGTGTCCAGCTTCAATCCCCATTTCGGGGAAGAAGACCCCCTGGTTGGCACCCATGGTTCCGGCACCATATTTTTTACCCATTGCAACCTGCTGTGTTTATTTTGTCAGAACTTCGACATCAGCCATCTGGGTTCGGGTCAAGAGGTCTCTGATGATCAACTTGCTGGTATGATGCTTGCATTACAAGACCGAGGATGTCACAATATTAATTTTGTCAGTCCGTCACATGTCGTACCCCAAATTTTATCTGCGGTTGCGATTGCTGCATCCAAGGGGCTTTCCGTACCGTTGGTGTTCAACACCGGCGGATACGATCGGGTTGAAACCTTAAAACTTCTCGACGGTGTATTTGACATCTACATGCCGGATTTTAAATTCTGGGATCCGCAGATTGCCGACAGTGCCTGCCAGGCCGGCGACTATCCAGAAGTTGCACGCCGGGCATTGTTGGAAATGCACCGCCAAGTGGGTGACCTGCAGTTTGACGGCCTTGGCCTTGCCCGGCGCGGACTGCTGATCAGGCATTTGGTTTTGCCGAAAGGACTTGCCGGTACCCGGGAGGTCATGAGATTCATCGCTCAAAAATTATCACCTGACAGTTATGTCAATATTATGTCACAGTACCGGCCCTGCGGCAGGGCGGCCGAGGTCAGCGGTTTGAATTCTTATCTGACTCGAGACGAATACCGTTTGGCCGTGCAAGCGGCAAAAGAGGAAGGCATTAACCAATAATTCTTCAATCAATTGTATTTACATTCGTTGAGGAGAAATAAGACGGTTGCTCCTATGGGGAAAATATTTGCTATTGGCGACATACACGGCTCCTTTGATCAGTTGCAAAACCTGATGAAGAAAATTCCGATTGATTTTTCCACCGACACCCTGGTGTTCATCGGAGATTACATTGACCGCGGTCCGGGTTCAGTTGAGGTTGTCGATTATTTGCTGAAATTACAGAAAATGGCGCCGGAAACGATCTTTTTAAAGGGCAACCACGAAGACATGCTCGAAAAATACCCGGACGGCTCTGATCGCTTTACTTATCTGCTGAACGGCGGGCAGAAGACCCTTGACTGCTATTTGAGTAGAACCGATAGGCCGGACGACTTTCCGATTCCAGCCGCCCATATGGATTTCTTTAGATCCTTGCGGCTCTACTACGAAACCGAGTCCTACATATTTGTTCATGCCGGCTTGCGGCCGAAAGTTCCCCTGGCATCTCAGGAACCCCAGGATATGCTGTGGATTCGGGACAAGTTTATATACAGTAAATATTATTTTGGCAAACCGGTGATTTTCGGCCATACACCATTGGAGAAGCCTCTGGTGGAGCGCAACAAAATCGGTATCGACACCGGAGCCGTATACGGCAATGCCCTGACGTGTGTCCAATTGCCGGACAAGATATTTATCTCGGTCTGACCACAATACTGTTTGCCTTGACAAACACCTCGGAATTACATTATCAGTCTCATGATCCGGCGCAGACATAATTGCCCTGGAAGCGTATAATGGGTATCACCACAAACCGAAATGCTAACGGATAATTAATTCATCATGAAACGCTATGCCATCCTGCTCATTTTTCTTATTTTCTGCAATGCCGGTGCAGCAATAGCTGAACGGTTAACCGTCTTCAAACCCGTAGCCAATATTCGATCCGGCCCCGGCTCCAAGTATGACATTTTATGGAAAGTTGAAAAATACTACCCCATTTTCGTGCTTGAAAAAAAGGATCAGTGGTATCATTTCAAGGACTTTGAAGATGACAAGGGGTGGGTGCATAAGTCTCTGGTGAAAAAAATGGATGCGGTCATCACCAAAAAGGATCTTTGTAATATTCGTTCGGGTCCGGGAACGGATAATAAAATCCTTTTTACCGTTGAAAAAGGGATTCCATTTAAAGTCATCAAGCGCAAGGGCCGCTGGCTGCACATTGAGCATGCCGACAAGGACAAAGGCTGGATACACAATTCCCTGGTCTGGTGACACCGCTGGTGGATTCAATCATTTCCCTCTTTTATATCAATTCATCGTTGCACTAAAAATAACTCAAAAAATCAATTCGTGGCACAATTGGGTTGATTCGGCAACCAAGTAATTCAAAGCCGCTCGAAAACTCAGATGAATAATATTAAATACATAACAGGCAACCGGCGGTTGATTGCGGGCATTGGGTCGGCATTGGTCGATATTTTGATTCACGAAAAAGATGAATTACTAACCAAAATAGACGCGGCCAAAGGCGGTATGACGCTGGTTGGAAAAGATGATATCGAGCGCATCCGGGCAATGTCCTCGGCCAAATCCAGCTTGGTACCGGGCGGATCTGCCTGCAACACGATCATCGGTGTCGGCAGCCTGGGCGGCAAGGCTCGATTCGTGGGCAAATGCGGCAGCGGAAAAATGGGCAAACTGATCGAAGATGATTTGAAGGGGCAACATGTGGAGCCTGCTCTGCTAAAGGCTGATTCACCGACAGGTTGTTCATTGTCGATAATAACACCGGATGCACAGCGAACCATGTTTACATACCTGGGCGCTTCGGCGGAAACCCGCCCGGAGGAGATTTCCGCCGACAGCTTTAAAGATGCGGCTGTCGTCCTGGTCGAAGGTTACCTGTTACACAATCCGGATTTAATTCAAGCGGCATTGTCGGCCGCCCGGGAAGCCGGTGCTAAAATCGCACTGGATTTAGCCAGCTATAACGTCGTGGCGGACTCCAAACCGTTGCTTGAGCATCTGGTAGATACGTATATTGACATCCTGATTGCCAATGAAGATGAAGCCGAGGCATTTACCGAATGCAGCGATGAACACCAAGCCCTCGAAGCACTGGCAGCTAAAGCGGACATCGCCGTGCTTAAAGTCGGCCCCCGGGGAAGCTATGTGGCGCATGCCGGCCACCGGTTTGCCGTCAAACCCATGGGTGACGGCACGGCCCTGGATACCACCGGTGCCGGTGATCTGTGGGCCACCGGTTTTCTTTTTGGACTTGTCCATGGCTATTCGCTGGATCACTGTGGTCGCCTGGGCTCGGCTTGTGGCTATGAAGTATGCCAGGTGATGGGCGCCAAAATTCCCGAGGACGGGTGGAATCGAATCCGGAAGCTGCTTTTATAAAAATTCTGGACTTTTGGTATTGGAATTATCTATAACGAGTCACCACATACAAATGCCTAAAGTTCAAATTGCCTTAAATGCCTAAAATTAAGGATGAGGATCACTTTTTAGCTGTCTTTATTGAAATAATCGTCATGGGGTATAATTAAATGATAGAATTCGATATTTTAGCTCATTTTAGCTCATTTTGAATTTTATTTTTTTCCGGGAGGTAATAAAGAGCACAAATGGCGAAAAAAACCAAAAAAACCCGCAAAGAGCTTTTAAAGGAACCCGATGAGTTTATGAACCTGACCGGGAAACTGATCAGGTTCGCCACCGAGCATAAAAATCAAATCACCTCTGCAGTTGGAATTATCGTGGCTCTTGCCCTGATATTTTCCGGCTATCGCTTTTTTTCGATCCGGTCCGAACGCAAGGCGTCGGCCCTGCTGGACCAAGGCTTGGCAAAATATGAACAATTTAGAAATGATAATAAACCGGTGGAGGCCTACGATCAGGTGTCGGCCGATTTTCAGATGATCTTAGAAAAATACGGCGACAAACAAAACGGCAAAATTGCCAGGCTGACCTATGCCAATATATGCTATAACGCGGGTAAATATGAACAGGCCATTGAGCTTTACAAAAGATCGCTGAAGGACTTTGAAAAACATCAGGCCATTCACAGTCAGGTGGTCGGCAGTCTTGGGTATGCCTACGAACAGCAGGCGGATTATGCCAGTGCCGTCACCTATTTTGAGCAATTATCCTCGGCACCGGACGCGATTACACGCGGTGAAGCCCTGTATCGTCTTGGTTGGCTTTATGACAAGTTGGGAAATGCGGAAAAAAGCAAAGCAGCCTATGAAAAAATCATCAGCGACCATCAGGACTTTATTTACATCGATCTAGTCAAGGAACGCATGGCGGGCTAACGAAAGATTTCAGGTGTCGGGTGTCGGGTGTCAGTTGGGGTAGTCGCTGGGACAAAGATTTAGCTAAATAACAAGCTCATGACAAGATAGCGAGGAAAGTCAGCGATGTATTTTGTTGCAGCCCCGGCAATAGAGAAGAACATAAACGGATCATGGCAGTGTCATCATGTTTAGCAGGTAAATCCCCTTTTCCTGACACCTGAAACCCGACACCTGAAACCCAAAAATTGAGACATAAAACGACAATGAAGCTATGTCCCCCTGTTGTGTAAATCCCACCACCAACCTCGATTAATTCCCGGTTCAATTTTTAGATCCGAGGTCCAAATTGTATTTTTTGATTTTCTGATTCAATCCACTTTTGCCGATCCCGAGCATGGCCGCGGCATGAGCCTGGACGTTGTCTGCCATTTTTAAGGCACGTTCAATCATCGCCCGCTCGATCATCGCCAAGGTTTCGTAAAGTTTGGCCTCTTTGGGAATGCCTTCCAGATGCAGCGCATCGTGCACATTATCTTTAAAGCCCTGCGGCAGGTCAGCCACCCGAATAACATCATTCGGGCACAAAATCATGACCCTTTCGATTAGATTTTCTAGCTCGCGGACATTGCCGGGCCAGCTGTATTCAAAAATTAAGCGATCGACTTCCTGATCAACGCCTTTGACCGGCAGTGCGGATCTGCGCTCGGGTTCGTATTTGTTGATAAAATGATCAACCAACAGACGAATATCTTCTCGTCGCTCTCTGAGCGGAGGCAGAACCATGTGAACCACATTTAAGCGGTAAAAAAGGTCTTCGCGAAAACGGCCGTTTATCATTTCTTCTTTTAAGTTTTTGTTGGTGGCTGCGATTACCCGAATGTCAACTTCAATGCTCCGGATTCCGCCGACCCGTTCAATCATTTTCTCCTGGAGCACACGCAGCAATTTCACCTGGAGATTGGCCGACAATTCTCCAATTTCATCCAAGAACAGGGTGCCGCCGTCGGCCAACTCAAACCGCCCTTTTTTCATGGCGGCCGCGCCGGTAAATGCTCCTTTTTCGTGGCCGAAAAGTTCACTTTCCAATAAATTTTCGGCCAGGGCCGAACAATTCACGGCAATAAAAGGCTGTTCCCGCCGCGTGCTGTTGAAATGAATCGACTTGGCCACCAGTTCCTTGCCCGTCCCGCTCTCGCCTTCTACCAGGACGGTTGCGTTGGACGGGGCCACCTTCTGGATCGTCTTGAAGACGTCCCGCATGTTCTTGCTCTTGGCGATGATATTGCCAAAGCGGTATTGAGATTCAACGGCATCACGCAGACGGCGGTTTTCTTTAACCACCTGATACATGGCGATAGCCTTTTTGACATATATGATCAGCCGGTCATTGTCGAAAGGCTTCAATATATAGCTGTATGCTCCTTTTTGCATGGCCTCCACTGCTTTATCAACTGTACCGTGGGCCGTCATCATGATCACCGGCAAGTCCGGATCAATCGACTTGATGCTCTCCAGCAGCTCAATACCATTCATGCCCGGCATTTTCATATCGGTCAATATAAGATCCAGGTCAGAGCGTTTATGAATTTCAAGCGCCTCAGCTCCATTGAGCGCGGTTATAACCTCATAGTCCTCATCTTCCAGGACCGCACTGAGTACACGCAGATAATTTTTCTCATCATCGACGATTAAAATAGTTTCCATGATCGCCTTATTTCTCCCTTTTCAAGCCAATTAATCCTTCCCGCCGTGTCCCTTTCTTCAAGAATCAAGGTTCAATTTTTTCGCCCTCAACCATCGACCTCATTCCGATAACTTCTGCCTTCAGCCTTGAGCTACTATGCCTACACCCTGCAACTTATACCTTACCCCATCCGCTGAGTGCCGAAAGCCGAAAACCGAACACCGATTCGTTACATCCCGCGCAACCCGCACCCCAATAGCAGAAGACAGAGGACAGATGTCAGAAGACAGAATGTCCTGCACCGCCCCAAACGCCATGCCCTATGCGCCCTGCTCCATGCGCCCTGCCCCATGCTCGTTGCCCTATGCCCCGCATCCCGAAACCCGCAACTCGCACCCCGCACCTATGTCTGCTCGACCGGCAATTCCACCGTGACACAGGCCCCTCCCTGGGGTCTGTTGAGTATCTGAATGCTGCCTCCATGGGATTCAATAAGATTTTTCACGACGCCCAAGCCCAGACCCGTTCCCATTTCTTTGGTCGTAAAAAAGGGGTCCCAGATCTTGCCGATGACCTCATCCGATATTCCGCAGCCTTCATCTTCAAAATTGATGGTCAGTATTTTATCCGTAGCACTGATGTCAATTCCGATGGTACCGCCGTCGGGCATGGCCTGCATTGCATTGATTAGGATATTTAAAAAAGATTGATACAGCATGGCGGCATCGGCCTGAATTTCGGGCAAAAAATTCTGATAATTCTGTTTGATGGTAAATCCGTTTTCTTCGATTTGCATGGTCAGAAAGGTAATATTTTTATCGAGAACCTCCTCGATGCGGCAAGGGACTAAATTCGGACTTCTGGGCTTGGCAAAGTTTATGAAATCGGTAATGATCTGATTGAGACGATTTGCCTCCTCGACAATGATATCCGGAATCGTATTGGAGGGGTCAATTTTAGTCACTTTTTTCTTTAGCAGCTCAGCCGAGCTTCGGATGATCCCCAAAGGATTTCGGATTTCATGGGAAATTCCGGCTGCCATCTCCCCGAGAGAGGAAAGCCGCTCGGCCCGACCCAGGCGTTCTTTCAGACGCAAACGTTCCATCGCCCGTTTTTGAATAATTCCTTCACCGCGTTTGACCACAAATATCAAGACGACAAATAGCGCGCCCATAATTAAGGTACAGGTAATCACCACCAGTATCTGGGTTCTGAAAATAGCCTGATAGTCACCGGATATGTCCTGTACAATCTCAATCACACCCAAGTAGGGGCCGGAAAGTCTGGCAAACTGCGGTTCCCAGCGCAAGGGCGCATAAGTGATTAGCCGAACGACTTTGGGAAAACCAAGGGAGATCTCGAAAAAGTTGCCGCGTTGAACCAGTTTGGAGCTGATTTTTCCCTCCAACGCTTGTTGGAATCCGGTACCGCCATAATTTTTTCGTCCGATCAGATCCGAATCAAAACTATATAGTATCGTATTATCCATGCCGTAGAAATTGAGCGTTTCGACTTCGAAACTGTGCAGGGTGTTGCGGACGACCTTATCCATGAGCTCAAACGTTTTGTTGTTGCTAAACTGGATGTTGCCTTTAAACATCACCCCGATGGGAACGATCACCTGGACAAAAATCTGATTGTTCAAATTCTCGATCAGGCTGCGTGCATAATCTTCACTATTCTGCCGCTGCATAGATTTGACCCACAGGGTATTGAGCACCGACAGTATGATCGTTACCAGAAAAATGACGATCAAACCGGTAAAAGTAAAGTATTTGACCAATCGAAACGGCTTTATTCTCTCTTCGGGTGGCTTGCTGTTCATGCTGCTATCGTCTTGCGATTTGAATCCCCGGCAACCGACACCCGCTGGGGGGGCCGGTGCTAATATATACGGGCCTGTGGTTCTCAACCCTATTAGAGTATACGCTTTTACTGCCAATTTAAAGCTTTTTCTCTGAAGTCTGCCAGGGTCGATTCGATACAGACAATCGGCGCGCAGCATCTTCCAAAATTTTGACGGTTTTATCAAAAATAACCACGTCCGCCATGCATGGGATACCCGGAGGTTTGTTTTTCAGCTCCGGAAGCTCAAATTTAATCATTTTTAACTACCTGTAAACAAAACACTATTTCAATAAACTGTAAATAAAAGATCAGATTGCGACATTACGGCGGAAATTTGGCGCGACATTTGCAGAAACAATATCCGTCAAAAGGTCGCCCCCCTCACGGGGCATTTTTGGCAATCCCCGAACAAATCAACACCAAATGTTCGAGGCTTAGAGCTCTACTCGGTATTTGGCGCAATCGACCCAAAGCCATTCACTACCGGACAGCCGGTAAAAGTTAACAATCACTACTTACTATATATAGGCGTGCCAACGGAAGATAACACAATATAGCGTAATTATAGCTAATTATATGTAATTATATTGACTTAAATCAAATAAAATGTAATCATTATATAAGTTATATTCATAATATATTTAAAATTCAGTTTCAGCTTTGGCAAACCCAATCAAAATATTTTTAGTGCTCGGCATGCGGGACGTCTAATTTATGGGTAAGAACAAATTAAAAGAAATCAGAGAATCGATGTTATTGAGTAAAGCCGAACTCGCCAGACAGGCAAATGTTTCTCCTATCACTATCAATCGAATTGAAAAGAATATGCCTTGCCGAATGGAAACTCAACGCAAGATTCTTTTGGCTCTGGGCTTAAAACCAGCGGACAAACAAAAAATTTTTAAGGATTAAAAGGCTCTTATGGTTTTTGGAAAGAAAAAAGATAATCTCGTCGGTTTGGATATCGGTTCTAGATCCATAAAAGCGGCTCAGATCGTCGACACCAAACATGGAAACACGCTCAAAAATTTTGGTATTGTGGACATCGCGCATGGGGCCATCGAGGAAGGTACGATTAACGATCCTGAGTCGGTTGCGCAATCGATCCAGCAGCTCTTTAAATCTTATAACATCAGGCAAAGCAACGTCGCCGTATCTATCGGGGGCTATTCCGTGATCGTTAAAAAAATCAATGTTCAGACCATGGGTGAAGAGCAGCTTCAAGAAACCATTCATTTTGAAGCTGAACAATATATCCCGTTTGACATTAGTGATGTAAACCTCGATTTTCAAATACTCGGCGAAAATGAATCGAATCCCAGCCAGATGAACGTATTTTTGGTGGCCGCCAAAAAAGAGATGGTTAATGACTATATCAATCTGGTAAATTTGGCCGGACTCAACCCCTGCATTGTCGATGTTGAAGCTTTTGCCCTGCAAAACACCTTTGAACACAATTACGACATTCAGGATGACAATATTGCCCTCATTGATATCGGTGCCAGCAAAACATCATTGAATATCCTCAAAGGCAATTCATCCGTGTTCATGCGCGATGTATCTTTAGGATGCGGACAAATAAACCAGAAAATAATGTCCCTGGTGGAGTGTTCCTTTGAAGAAGCCGAGCAGCTCAAGTACGGCGACGACTCGGCCAAACTCAGCCCGGAGGACCTGAGGGGAATCGTGTCATCAGTGGTTGCCGATTGGTGCACCGAGATTCGGCGGGCCCTTGACTTTTTTTATTCGACCTACCCCGAAGATCAAATTAATCGGATCGTCCTGAGTGGCGGCGGTGCCAATATCGGAGAATTCCGTCAATTACTGGCGACCGAGGCTTCCGCAGAGGTAGAATCCTTTAATCCGTTTCAGAAGTTTCACCTTGATGTAAAGAATTTCGACGACGCCTATATTGAACAAATCGGACCCCAGGCCGCCATCAGCATGGGCCTGGCAATGCGAAAAGTGGACGACAAATGATAAGAATAAATCTGCTGCCTTTCCGCGCAGCCCGCAAAAAAGAAAACATCCGCCGCCAGGTGTCCATCTTTCTGCTCTCTCTGGCGTTTTTGCTCATTATTCTGTTTTACTATAACTGGAGTCTGGGCGGCAAGGTCGACGGATTGAGACAGGAGATTAAAAAGACCCAGGCCGAGTTGGATAAATACGAAAAAATCAATAAAGAAATTGAAGACATCAAGCAGAAACTCAGCAATCTGAAGAAAAAAATGGCTGTCATGGAAACCCTTGAAGCCAACCGCTTCGCGCCCACCCGGCTGCTGGATTCAATGACCCAGGCAATTGTGCCCAAACGGATGTGGTTCACTAAATTTGAATCCAAGGACAACAGTGTCAAAATAGCCGGCATCGCCTTGGACAATAAGACAGTAGCAGATTTTATGGTCAGGCTGGAAGAAACCGGGCTGTTCAGTGACGTGGACTTAAAAACACTCAAGCAGAAAAAAGTGAGCAAGTCAAATTTAAAAAGCTTCCAGGTCAGTTGTACCAAGAAACAGCCGGCCATAACCAAAACCAATTAGTACCCAGCGAAATTTAAGGCAAAGACAATATGGCAAACGATCTTGCAGCGTCAATTGAACCATTTTTGGAAAAAGTTGAGAGTCTATCCAAGATTCAGAGGATAGTCATTTCGGTGGCTATATTTGGCCTGATCACCGGAGGTTTTATTTACTTTCTATACTGGCCGAAGTTGGAGCAACTCAATCGGCTGAATACTAGATTGGATAAAATAGAAAAAAAGCTGGTGACCGCCAAGAACAACGCCAAGGATATGAAAAAATTTCAGTCTAAAATGAAAGAAGCCGAAGCACAATTTCGCGTGGCGATGAAAAAACTGCCTGAAAAAGAAGAGATTCCTTCGCTGCTGTCCAGCATTTCCAATTCCGGTCAGCTAGTCGGGCTCGATTTTTTGCTCTTCGAACCCAAGGCTGAAAAGAAAAAAGAATTCTACGCTGAAATCCCCGTTGCCATGAACATCAAGGGGGATTATCACAACCTGGCATTATTCTTTGACGAAGTCGCCCGTCTGTCACGCATCGTCAATATCCAAAACATTCAGATTGCCAAGACCAAGGACAAGAGTAGCCAAGAACTCAACACCAAATGTGTGGCCGTTACCTATAAGTTTATCGAATCATCAAGCAAGAAAAAAGGTAAGAAAAACAAAAAGAAGAACAAAAATAAGAAAAAGAAACGTTGATTACGACTACCAAAATAAACCAGCAAAAAATAGGGAAGATAGCTTGAGATCATGCGATATTTGATCACCACCATTTGTATTGTTCTGTTGATGTGGGGATGCGACAATGCCACCGCTGTTCCGGAAAAACCCATTGTGGTTCGGAAAAAAATAACCCCCCAAAAAGTCCGTACCGCCAAGGTCCGCACCAAAAAAGTGGTTCGAACTGCCAAGAAGAAACCGGATACCAAACAGCACACCAGGACGATCGCTGCCAAACCCAACAATGCCCGGCCAGCAAAGCTGACCAGGAAGGTCGCTGCCAAACCCGAAAATACCCGGCCAACACAGCGCACCAGGAAGCTCGCTGCAAAACCGGACAATGCCCGGCCAACATCAAACACTCGGCTGCCGGTCGAACCGGATTCCTCCCCCAAGCCCCGGATCGCAAAGAAAGTAAAAACTGCGCCGTTACAAAGCAGCCCGCCCAGCCAGCTAAAGCAAAAAAAGCCGGCGATCAGCCCCAAATCGGACATAACAGAAATAACGCCGGTCCGCCCAAAGGCTGGCGAGGCCGTAGCCGCAAAAAAATCCAAATCTTCCAGGCTGCTAACAGCCTCAATTGATCTGCCCGGCGGCATACCGCCGAGGTATAATCCCCAAGGTAAAGTCGATCCCTTCGACCCGCTGATCAAAGATAGGGACGCTGTCGCCAAAAAAGGGAAAAAAATCAAGCGGGCTCCGCGAACTCCACTCGAGCGCATTGATCTGGGTCAGTTGAAGTTAGTCGGCATTATACTGGCTGCCAGCGGCAACCGGGCTCTGGTGGAAGAATCTTCCGGCAAAGGCTATGTCGTTAAAAACGGTACCTACATTGGCACCAATGGCGGTAAAATTATCGATATTCAAAAAGAAAAAGTTTATATTGAGGAAAAATTTGAAGATATTTACGGCAAAATACAAACCCGTAAGAGAGAGCTCAAGATTCCCAAACCACCCGGAGAGTTTTAAGATGCTTAATTTAACTACTAAATCCAAAAAATGCATTATTGTCGGAACCCTTTTGTTAAGCACAGCCGCGCTGTTTGCCGGGTGCGCCTCTCAAAATGCGGCGAAAGGCACCGCTGCCGGCGAGAACACGCTGATCACCGACATTCTTACCAGCGAGGACGCCGCCGCCACCACCGTCACGATTAAAGGCAGCCAGGCGCTGACTTACACGGCCATTAAACAGGTGTTTCCCCTGGGGGTGCTTTTCGACTTCCCCGAAACGTTCCTTGAGGATATCAAAACCGTCTATTATCCGCCGGAGAATGATATCATCAGCTCAATCCGGTCAACCCGGATCGAGGAGAACGGAAAAGCATCCCGCATATTTATTGCATTAAAAAAGGATCTTCCTTACAACATCCAACCTGACGCGAACGAGCTCAAAATAATATTTGCGAAATCCGGCAAGGTGTCTGCGAAAGCACGACCCAAGCCCAAGGCGAAACCGGCAGTCAAAGCAGCCCCCAAACCAGCCTCCCCGGCAACTCGCATCATGTCGGTATCCGCCACTCCGCACAAAAAAAATGTGGTCGTTGCCGTCAAAGCTGATGGGACCATCACCGATTTTAAGTCATTTACCATTAGTGAAACTCCTCCCCGCATTGTATACGACATCTATAAACTTAAAAGCCCGTTCAAAGGTGAGCAGCGCGTTGCAGTCAAGTCTGATCAGGTGAAAAAGATTCGTCACTTCGGACACCCGGATAAGATTCGAATTGTCCTTGAAACGGATAAAGCCTATCTGTCCAAATATACCGCGCAGCCGGTCGATAACGGAGTCTTGATCTATGTGGGCCAGGCTCCGAAAGAAAAGCCCAAAACCGTCAACACTCGCGCTGCAAATCCGACGCAAGCCTCCGCCAGCGGGAAATCGGCCTGGTTGAATCGCATCGACTTCAACAGTGAAGAAGCCGGTGAATCGACGGTCATCGTCGGCACCACCCGTCCGGTGAAATACAAAATGATCAAAGTCGACAATAAACGGCTGCATCTTAAATTGATGGGCACCAAACTGCCCGAATACCGCAAACAGTCGTTGATTACCACCCGCTTTCAAAGCGCCGTCGATCGAATCACACCCACCTTCAGGCCTGCATCCAATGACACGGTCATTGACATCGAGTTGCGTGAAGGCGTGCCGTATTCCGTCAAACAGAAAGATGACGTCATCCGGGTGAACTTTGCCACCTCCAAGATCCCACCCAGGCCCTATGAAGATGCCAAACTGCCGGCCTGGAAGAATACCCTGGGCCAGCCGGCTGTCGTTCCCGCCACAAAAAAGACCCAGGCCGCCGAATCTCCTGCGACTGCGACCGGCGTCGTTGAACCGACACTGGTGGCTGCACACGGCGAACCGGCCACGGCGGCCGCAACTACAACGGCCGCAACGACGGCGGCCGCGCCGGCCAAAGCCGCCACTGACAAAAAGACCGATAGAGCCGGAAAGCCAAGTAAAGCCGAAAGGTCGACTCTCACCGGAAAAGCCCTTACGGAGGACGGGGAGGTCGTATATACTGAAATCAAACCTGAGCGCTACGATTATATGAGCCAGAAAAGGCGGAATCTTTATACCGGAGAAGAAAAGGATCTGGACATTTACGACGAACAGGTGGCCAAAAAATACACCGGCGAGCCAATCGCGCTGGATTTTTATGAAACCGATATTAAGAACGTCTTTCGCATCTTGAAAGAAATCAGCGGCAAAAACTTCGCGGTCGACAAAGGCGTGACCGGCCGCGTGACCCTGGCCCTCGAACAGCCGGTGCCCTGGGACCAGGTTTTGGATCTGGTTCTGAAAATGAATCAGCTCGGCCGAAAAATGGAAGGCGGTATTATTCGTATCGCCACTTTATCCACCCTGGCCGCGGAAGAATTGGCGCGCCGCAAAAAATTGGGTGAGGCCCAGCTGGCCAAAAAGCAAGAAAATTTCGTAACCGCATTTATCCGTGTCAATTATGCCGACGCCGTTACGATCAACGACCAGCATGTGGCCGAGTTGTTGACGCCCAAGGAAAGCCGCATGGACGAAGTGGGCGGCGAATCGAGCGTCGATGACCGGCTGAACATGATTGTCGTCACCGATGTGCCCTCGGTCATCAAACGCGTCAAAGAAATAGTTCAGCGCCTCGACCAGGTCACCCCCCAGGTGCTCATCGAAGCCCGGATTGTCGAAGTCAATTCCAGCTTTACCAAGGACCTCGGTTTTGATTGGGGAACGGTCAGTGCCGGGCCCTTCGATATCGGGAGTTCAACGCTGACTTTGCGCGGATCGGCCAACAATATACCAACCCAGATTAGTGCCACTGGAAACATCGGCTTCGATTTTCAGAAATTGACCGGAACCCCCTTTTCGATCATCGATGCCTCCCTGCAGGTCAGCGAGACCGAAGGCAAATCCAATATAATTTCGGCGCCGAAAGTCGTCACCCTGGACAACAAAAAGGCCAAGATAAAACAGGGGCTGGAGGTACCTTATCTGGAGCGGGATTCATCCGGCAATGCCACCGTCAAATTTAAAAATGTCGATCTGCTGCTGGAGGTCACCCCCAACGTGACGCCGGACGACCGCATCGTTATGAAAATATTTGTCACTAAAAATGATGTCGCCGAACAGACATCGGATGGTCCGGCCCTGTTCACCAATGAGGCCGAAACCGAACTGCTGATCGATAACGGGGATACGGTCATTATCGGTGGTATCGTTAAATCATCCATGACTTATGGCGAAAAGGGCATTCCGGGCCTGCGGCAAATCGGCGTGCTGGGTTGGCTGTTTAAAGGACAGTCCAAAGAAGATACCAAAAATGAACTGCTGATTTTCATCACGCCCCGCATCGTGCGGCTCCAGCAAAAAGGCAACTTGAATATCTAGGCGCTTGAACTCTGCTTCCCAAGTTTATTCGAAGCGAAACACAGATCCGGCGTCCGCGCCGGGCGCAAGACAACTAGTTTGAGAAAAAATTAAATAATGCGAATGGCAACCGGGGTTCATCATGAGAAACCGATCGCCATTCGCATTTTTTATGGAAGCGCATTCCCCCTGAACCGAATCCCAAACAGGCCGAGAATCTTTATGGACAAATAGAGAAAGTCAAAATGCGGGGCATACAATAATTAATCCGCCGGGCTGTCGTTTGGTCGCCTTCTTCAGGTACTGTAAAAGATATATCGCCCCTCTGAAAAAGCTGTTTTTAGGGCGGATTAATTATAATAAAGGCTTAATCCGTTGAGCCGCTATCAAGGCCTTGTCCGCGAGCGAGCTGTCCGGATCTATTTGAATAACCCGGATATAAGACCCATAAGCCTTTTGATAGTCACGGTTGAATTTGTAGGCTTCGGCCAGTTCGAAATGCAGGCTGGCATTCTCCGGATGCTTAAGGACGGCAAATTCCAACTGTTTAATCGCCTCAGGAATCCTGCCGGTCGCAATGTAAGTTCTGGACAAGCCATACAAGGCCCGGTCAAATTCCGGAGTAATTTCCAACGCTTCCTTGAAATACATCTCCGAAAGTCTGTATTCCTGCTTGTGGTAGTAGGCAAATCCGAGATTGGAATAGGGAAATTGAGGGGTGGCGTACAACAAATTCGAGACTGCAATTTTATATTGTTCGATCGCCTTGTCCCATTGCCTTTTTTCGAGATAGGCATTTCCCAGACTGTTGCGGGCCGGACCGTAATCATCTTTGATCGCTAATGATTTTTTAAAATGATCGATGGCCAAGTCCACTTCCCCCTTGTACAGGTAAGCCAGCCCCAGGTCAAACTGCAAAAAATAGTCATCCGGTGTGAGTGCTTCGGCCTTTGACAATTCCCTTAAGGCGGCCGAGTACTTGCCCTCCCGCAGATAAGCTTCGCCAAGATTCCGGGATGCTTCCGCCTGCTCTTTTTTCTGCTGCAGATTTTCTGTGGTGGTACAGGCCTGAAATAGACTTAAAAGCAGAAGACAGCTCGCTAGGGCAAGCCAGATCGTTTTCATTTTCTTATCCTCGCAGTTGATTGAATTATCAAATAATTATGATGACACAGTATATAAAAATCGCCTGTCATTGTCCACCCACTATACGGTTTTTCAAAATCGGAGTATTGGAGTGATGGAGTAATGGCTGAAGGTTTGATATCTTCCTACCTGAACCCAGTACTCCAGTACTCCAGCACTCCAATACTCCACTACTGATACTTTTATAATTACTTGCAATCTTAACATTGCCTTTTTCTCGGTTATAGAACCAATAAATTATCAGGCCATGTACTATTTAAGATTCAGCCTGGCCGCAATCTCTTGGGTCGTTCGGGTCACGAAGCGTTCAAACTCGTCACCCGCTAAAGGCTTGCCGGGAGCCGGCACGCGCTCGAGATCCTCCGGATGAACGTAAAACGGCGCATTAATCAGGTCTTGTCTGGGGGAGATATTGTAGTCTGCGGGGAAATTCTGCGCAAAATACATTTCTTGAAATCCGGCGAATTTAAGAGCATGGGCCGTGGAATCGAGCACAACAACATCCTGATCGTCAATCACCCCCTGGTCCCTGGCGGCCACCAGACCGGCCAGCGACTCACCCCCGTGGGTGCAGGCGATATGGCCGTTGCGATTGGCGACGATTTCCCAATCCATGATATCCTGCTCGCGGACCTCGACAAAATGAGTTTTGCGGCAGCCGGCCATCTCGTTGTATTGCTGAACCAAGTGAATCACCCGCGGCATCGAAACCGGGTTGCCGATCATGGCTGCCTGGGCCACGCTGGATTTGACCGTAACGGGAACAAATTTTCGCTTGGCGCCATCCGCTTCGAGGTAGTAACGATACACGGGGTTGGCATGTTGGGACTGAACCCCGATAATTTTGGGCAGGCAGTCGATAATGCCGGCATCATAAAACTTCAAAAACCCGCTCATGACGGCAGTAATATTGCCGGCATTTCCAATGGGAACGATCAACGCCTTATGCGACAGATCGTAAGACAGGTCCTGGGCAATTTCATACGAGTAGGATTCCTGGCCCAGAATGCGCCAGGCGTTTTTGGAATTCAGCAGCGCAACGTTGTAGTTTTCTGAAAGCGCTTCAACCACTTTCATACAGTCATCAAAAACGCCGGGTATCTCAAACACCGCGGCACCGCTGCCCAGGGGCTGGGAAAGCTGCTGGGGTGTCACCTTTTTGTGGGGCAGCAGCACGGCCGACTTGACCTGCGGCTTCAAGTAGGACGCATATAGCGCCGCCGCCGCGGAGGTATCACCCGTCGAGGCGCAGATTGCCAGGACATCCGTTAGATGCCCCTTTTGAACCATATAATTAATATAGCTCAAGGCGCTGGCCATCCCGCGGTCTTTAAAGGAGGCACTGGGATTTTGCCCATCGTTTTTGAAGTAAAACCGGACACCCACCTTTTCCCGCAAGGCCTGGTTGGCGGCAATCAATGGGGTATGCCCTTCTCCCAGGTAGATGACGGCGTCCAGCGGCACAACCGGTCCGATGAATTCGTGGTAGCGATAGATACCTTTGAGCGCATCAAGGTTCAACATCTTGCGGTAGTCGAATATCTGCTGCCAGAGCGTGCCAGAAATATTTTTTAAGCGGGCAAAGTTTTGATCATATATCAGCAAGACCTGCTGGCACTCAGGGCAAACGTAGAGAAGTTTTTCGATTCCGTATTCACTGCCACAACCCAGACAACGGTAGATCAGCCGTCCTTCATGCGTGGGCATCAGGTAATCTCGGATACTACTGGGGAACTGTTCGAGTTTCACGGTGCTATTTTCTCCAATCCGCCCATGTACGGCCGCAGCCTCTCCGGTATGGTCACCGACCCGTCAGCCTGTTGAAAATTTTCGAGGATCGCGGCCACCGTGCGTCCGACCGCCAGCCCGGAGCCGTTTAGCGTATGAACCAGTTGGGTACCTTTTTGACCTTTGCGTTTGAAACGGATATTGGCGCGGCGAGCCTGGAAATCCTCGAAATTGCTGCAGGATGAAATTTCTCGGTAAAGGCCCTGGGCCGGCATCCAAACCTCGATATCATAGGTTTTGGCGGCCGAAAACCCCAGATCCCCCGTGCAAAGCTCGATCACCTGATACGGGATTTCCAATTTTTTGAGAATCGTCTCCGCATCGCTCAATAAACTTTCAAGCTCGTCGTAAGAGGTTTCAGGCAGACAGAATTTGACCAGTTCAACCTTGTTGAATTGGTGCTGTCGGATCAAACCCCGGGTGTCCTTGCCATAGGAACCGGCCTCCGAACGAAAGCATGGTGTATGGGCCGTATAGTAAACCGGCAGCACATCCTGCTCCAGGATCTCGCCCTGGTGAATATTGGTAATCGGAACTTCGGCGGTCGGTATCAAATAGTAATCCCAGTCTGACAGCTTAAACAGATCTTCTTCGAATTTTGGCAGCTGTCCGGTGTGGGTCATGGTTTGCCGGTTAACGATAAATGGCGGCAGCACCTCTCGATAACCATGCTCGCTGGTGTGGGTATCGAGCATGAAATTGATCAAGGCGCGTTCCAATCGGGCACCGGCTCCGAAATAGAGCGGAAACCGCGCCCCGGTAATTTTCGATGCCCGATCGAAGTCGAGTACATTCAATCGCGCCCCGATATCCCAATGAGGCAGCGGGGCAAACGGGAACGTGGGAACCTCACCGACTTTGCGGACGACCGGATTGTCGGACTCATCCTGCCCTACCGGAACCGACGCGTGCGGGATATTGGGCATACCCAGCAGCATATCGGCAAGGGTTGCCTGGTTTTCAGCCAGTTTTTTGTCCAGTTCCTTGACCTTGGCTGAGACGGCCCGCATTTCTACTACCAGCGATTCGGCATTTTCGCCGGCTTTTTTCATCTCGGCAATCCGGTCGGATACCACATTGCGCTGATGGCGCAGGGATTCAATCTCCTGCAGGACTGCCCGCCGTTCATCATCACAGGTTTTAAAAGTCTCAAGATCGATCTGATGGCCCCGCGCATCCAGGGCATCTTTTACAGCTGATAAATTTTGGCTGACAAACTTGATTTCTAACATAAAAAACCTTATGTTAATAGGTTTAAATGTGTCATAGTACAAATTTAAGTTCCAGGCCATGCCGCAAGTAACACGACCATAGTATTTAGTCAATGGTAAACGTATGTTAGCGGCTCTCGCAATCCAAGTGTAAATGACCAATCAAAATGCATGGGGGAGATATCGCATGGAGGAAATTGGTGCCGCAAAAATTCAGATTCGAGAAGACATTTCCCAATTGATTTCCGCATTGTCTGAAAGTCAAATTGATGAAAAAACCCGGGCCATTGAAGCCAGGCTTTTTGAATTTGCAAATTTTCTGGAATCGAAAATTGCTCTGCTGTACGTCAACGGCGACTATGAAGTTCGAACCGACAAGATAATCAAAAGATCATACGACTATAGTAAGATTGTCGTTCTCCCGGCCTTTGACCCTGAAAAATTCTCAATGAACCTCATGAAAGTCGACCATTACGCGCAAGATCTGGTACCCGGTCCGCGCAACGTGTTGGAGCCGGATACCGGCCGCTGTAAAACAGTGCCAATGGAACGGATTGATATCGCGATCATTCCGGGAATTGCTTTTGATGAAAAAGGCGGGCGGATTGGTTCGGGCAAAGGTTACTACGACCGGTTGATTCCCAAACTTGCAATCACCACCCGTAAGGTCGCCCTGACTTTCGAAGAGCAAATTGTCCCTCAGATTCCCATGGAATCCCATGACAAACATGTCGATATCATCATAACCGACAAACGGATCATATACAAGATATAACAGAAGGTTTCAGGTGTCAGGCGCCTGATGGGTTTAGTATTACTTCCAGTTGCTGCAAGTTTTCCAATTCACCAACCGCAATAACGGTATCGTTGGGCATGATTGCAGTCTCGAATGAGGGATTGAACAGCATATCGCCGTCCGGTTTTTTAATCGCAATAATAATCAGATTATAATTTTGCCTGATACCGGAGTCTTTCAGCTGAACATTGACCAGGACCGATGACTCGCAGACGGGAATCTCTTCCATCTGAATGTCTTTGCGTTGGTGCGCAAAGGCCAGATCAAGGAAGTTGGTAACTGTTGGACGGATGATATGGTGTGCCATGCTGACGGCGCCCATCTCGTAAGGTGACTCGACGGAATCGGCACCGGCCGCCTGTAATTTGCTTTTAACGGTCTCCTTGCTGGCCCGTGCAATAATGTTCAGCTCCGGTGCCAGTTGCCGCGCCGTCAATACTAGAAAGACGTTGTCCGTGTCGGTCGCCAGGGCGGCAACCAGCCCTTTGGCCCGTTTGATGCCGGCTTTAACCAAAGTGGCTTCATCCGCGGCATCGCCGGCGACATACAAAATACCATCCTCATCCATGAGCGGGATCAAGTCCGGGCTATTATCAACCGTCACCACATCAATCGGTTTCCTTCTCAAATTGCGGCAGATAACCCGTCCGATACGCCCGTAGCCGCAGACAATATAGTGGTTTTTTAATCGATCAATTTTCTTGTCCAACCTTCTTCTCCCCAATAGGATTCTCATTCGACCTTCAACCATAAACTGTACGACGGCGGCGGCGACATACAGGGTAAAGCCGACTCCGATGGCCACCAGAAGAATCGTAAATACACGGCCGGCATCGCCGACCTGATTGATTTCCCGATAACCGACCGTCAAAATGGTAATGACGGTCATGTATAAAGCATCCAAAAATCGCCAGTCTTCAATGATCATGTAGCCGGTTGTGCCCACGATAAGAATCACTAGCGACAATATAATTGAAACAATAAGATGTCTGTTTTTGTTCATGGCACCGTCCGCAACGCGGCAATCGGTTTGTCACCTTTTACCTGTGCGCACAAAAACCCTTTGCTAAGCTTGAGATCGATTCAGCCAATTGGCTTATCGTGATGATGGCTGAACTACAATCAGACAGCTGCTACTTCCGCGACAATTTGAGAAAAAATTGATAATTATGCGCGGCAAAAAGATAATTAATCCGCTAGACTTTCCATTGGAAGAAAAACGTTTTTCTTGGCAAAACGCGTTCCTGAGCTTCTTATTTTCTGTCATTGAATACGGCCTAATTAAGAATTATGTTAATATTTTATAGAAAAATCAAGTGGTTTTTAAAATAGCCCCTTTTTGCAAAGCTATCATCTTGACCTATATCAAGTATCTTGATAAAAACTGGGGCCAACTAGAGATCACAACAATGGAAAATGACTCCTTGAAATATGAGCGCCAACGCGAGGAGATGGTGCGCAATCAAATCGAGGCCCGGGGTATCAAGGACCCGCGTGTTCTGGCCGCGTTTCGCAAAGTCCCGCGGCATCAATTTGTCAGCGAAGCATTGAGGGACCAGGCCTACGGAGACTACCCGCTGCCGATCGGCGAGCAGCAGACCATCTCTCAGCCGTATATAGTGGCGGAAATGACTCAGGCCCTGGAACTCGATCAGGATGATCGGGTTCTTGAAATCGGCACCGGATCCGGCTACCAGGCGGCCATCCTGGCCTGCATTGTATATCGTGTTTATACCATCGAACGCATTCGTTCTTTGCACATTCAAGCCCGCAACCTTTTTGACAAACTTCACTATCACAATATTGTCACCCGTTATGCTGATGGGACTAAAGGTTGGCAGAATGAGAGCCCCTTTGATGCGGTTATCGTGACTGCAGGAGCGCCTGCAATCCCCGAATTGCTGGTCAATCAGCTGGCTGAAGGAGGACGACTGGTGGTTCCGGTCGGCAACCAGCATACCCAAGAACTCATCAAGATCGATCGCGGCAATGACAACATTCAACAAACCAACCTCGGCGGCTGCCGATTCGTTAAACTGGTCGGAGAACATGGTTGGCGGGAGCGTTGAAACGAAGGGTTGCGGCGTTTCTCTGATGTTTGAGTTTAATGCCTATTTCAAGTATTGCGGAAATATTAGCGAATGTCGAATGTCGAATGCTGAATGACGAATTAAGGTATTCTGTCTTTTAATTTCATATAAAAAAGATAGAGTGAAGCGATTCCCTCCTTCGTCGTTCATCAATCGTCGTTCGACATTTTTTTTCCGGCTCGTCCGGATTAAGAATAAGCGGATAATCAATGAAAAAATTCAAGGGTACCTGGAAAGAAGCTTTTTACTCAAGCCCCGGGCCGACATCAGTCAGAAAGGCCTTGAATCTTGCTCTAAAGGGTTTATGCATGGGATCGGCAGATGTCATACCGGGTGTATCGGGTGGAACGATCGCCCTGATAACCGGCATCTATGAAGATCTGATCGGGGCTTTGCGCTCGATCGATACAAGGGTTGTTAAACAACTGCTGGCTTTTGATATCAAGGGTGTTCTGGCAAACGTTCATGTTCGATTCCTGCTGGCTCTGTTTTCTGGAATCGTTCTCGCGATATTGAGTCTGGTGCGGTTGATGAATTATTTACTGCACCACCACCCGGTTCCGACCTGGAGTCTGTTTTTCGGTCTGATTGCGGCATCGACCCTCATGGTCGGCAAACATGTGCGCAACTGGTTCGGCAAAGCCGGCATTAGCTTCGGGACCGGAATCATCGCGGCCACAGTGATTGTGAATCTGATTCCCATGCATACGCCCGAAGATCTTTGGTTTATTTTTATTTGCGGCATTGTCGCCATTTGTGCAATGATTCTGCCGGGAATCAGCGGTGCTTTTATTTTACTGATATTGGGAAAGTATGAATATGTCACCGGCGCGCTGAAAAATCCATTTCTGCCGCAAAATCTGATTGTTATTCTGGTATTTTGCCTAGGCTGTGTGATCGGACTGTTAGGATTTTCCAGAGCACTCAATTACCTGCTCCGTAAGTTCCACAATTTGACCCTGGCGTTTTTGACCGGCTTGATCGCCGGATCGATGCAAAAAATTTGGCCATGGAAGGAAGTCATTGAGACCCAGGTTATCCGGGGCAAGGCGCATGTGATTTGGGGCGGTCCGATATTGCCGCCGGCAGTGGATCAGGAGTTTTTAATTGCTGCAGGGCTGGCTGTGGCGGGGTTTGTGGCGGTGTTGATGATTGAAAGATTATCCAAAGAATGAGCTAAGATTCAAGCCTCGGAATTTAGTCAAAAAAATGGCTGTGAACCTTTGAAAATCCCGCAATTGCAAGAAAATTGGACTTGGGTTCAATTTAGGAATTCAGGGATTTGGGAATTGAGGAATTGAAGGAATTCTATCTCTCTTAATTTATTGATTTTAGCCTCTAATACCCGAATCCCTCAATTCCTAAATCCCTCAATTTGACGCAAACTTCTCTTTGATTTTTTTCTCCACGATCGGCGGAACCATGCCGTGAATATCGCCGCCAAACTGGGCGGCTTCCTTGATAATCGAAGAACTCGTATAGATCCATCTCAAACCGGTCATGAGAAAGACCGTCTGAACCTCCCGGTTCAGCCGACGATTCATCAGTGCCAATTGAAATTCATATTCAAAATCAGACATGGCGCGCAACCCTCGCAAAATTCCTTGAGCATTGCATTGGGCCGCAAAATCAACGGTGAGACCATCAAAGGTATCAATTTCCACATTGTCGAAATCCCTGACGCTTTCTTCCAGCATTTCGATGCGCTGTTCCAGGGTGAAGAGAAAATTTTTCTTGGGGTTGGTTAAAATCGCAAGAATTATTTTGTCGAACAGTTTCAATCCTCTTTCAAGAATATCCAGATGTCCATTGGTTACGGGATCAAAAGAACCGGGATAAATAGCGACTCTTTGCATGGTTTCATTCCCTTTCGAATGTTCAATCCAAGATCCAAATTCCGCCATCAGCAATCGGGATCCTCATACCATATAATCTAAAAATGTAACAAGCGTTTTTCCGTATCGGCGCTGATCTGAAATTTCAAAGGGCAGCGGCCAGGTTTTTGGCGGTTCCCGGAGGGAATGCTCGACGATGACCCGCGTATTGTCCGTCAGGCACTGGCTGAGATGGAGATTTTGCAAGGTGGGTTCAATCATATTCGTGCGGTAGGGCGGATCCATGAATACCAGATCAAAGGGTTTTTTTAAAGAATTCAGACAGTTTAAATTCCTGATCAAATCCCAACGAATGATACTGGTCCGCTGCACGAGGCCAAGGTTTTTCACGTTTGCACGCAGCGCTGCAATGGAATCATTTTCAATATCAATAAAGACCGCCGCTTCGGCTTTGCGACTGAGGGCCTCGATGCCGAAAGCGCCGGTTCCGGCAAACAGATCCAGCACCCGTGAACCGGGAATTTGAGAAGCAATAATATTGAAAATCGCCTCCCGCGTGCGATTGGCGGTCGGCCTTGTTTTCGTACCGCGCACCGAACGAAGTTTTCGTCCTTTAAGGTCGCCCGCGATTATCCGTAATGCCATCTTTCCCGTGATTCCTGAATTATTTGATTTGCCGGGTTGGGATATAATCCGTCCCGGGTACCGGCTACTGCCTGAATTTCAATAATCCCCGGTAAAGACCCGCATTGGCTTCGATATGGTCATCAAACAACCGGGCCAGTATTTCATAAGTTTGCTTATGCTCCGGATTCGGCCTGAATATTTTAGCCACCTTAATCCAATCATCTGCAATGGCTTGCAGCGAGTAGGCTTTGTCCAGCCCGGCCATACAGAACATGGCCGTTCCCAGGCACGTGGCCTCGGTGACCGCCAGCTTACGGATTTCCAGGCCGCAAATATCCGATCGAATTTGGTTCCAGACGTCCAGGTTCGCTCCACCTCCCACAATGTTTACCAGCCGGGGCAGCAGGCGATTTTGAGACAGGATTTTCAGCAGATTCAAAATGCGCAGTGCACATCCTTCCATGACGGCTCGCAGCAGGTGTTCGCTTCGGTGGATGGGCCTCAATCCGGCAATCGTGCCGGTCATGTGCTCCTTCCAATAAGGAGATCTTTCACCCGTTAAACCCGGGAAAATCAGAAGACCATCTGAACCGGGATGCAAGGCGGCAATTTCCTTTTCAAGTTTGACTGCCGAGGTTTGCAGCAGCACCTCGAAATAGCGCAGACTGCCGCCCGAAAGGCCCAAGGGTCCGCCAACCAGATGGGTTCCCCGCAGCATGCCGGTGTTGACGCTCAGGGCGGCATTGGGATTACCGGGTGCCGGCCGGCAGCAAAGCATTAATACATCAGTTGTGCCGGAAACCAGGATGCCTTTGCCATCATCTAAAATACCCGCCCCATACATGGCCGTGGTACCATCCGAACTCCCGCTGATGACGGGCGTGCCTTCGGTCAAGCCCAGTTGACCGGCCACCGCCGCGGTCAGGGTGCCGGCAATGGCCGTAGCCCGCAATGGGGCTGAAAAGAGTTCCCGCTTTATATGGAGGGCCGCCAGAAGATCGGATTCAAGTTCTCCCGTATGGACGTTGTACAATCCTGAATAATCAAGGTGGGCGACGTCTGTCTGAATTTTGCCGCTTAACCGCCGAACGATTTCATCTTTGAGACCAATGATGTGTGCCAGTCTTTTTGCGACACCCGATCGGTGTTTGGCAAGCCACCGAATTTTAGGCGCCAGCAGCAGCGGGCTGGCCCGGCGGCCGGTGATTGCCAACAATTTTTCGTCTCCGAACAGCTGCCGGATTTCTTCGGTTTCGGCGAATGCCCGATTGTCAGCATAGGTGATGGCCGGCATCAGAGGCTGTTCCGCCCTGTCCAGAAACACATACCCCAGCATCGCGCTGACGCCAATGGCGTCAAACCTGAGGTCGGAATGCCGCTCGACTTCGGACCTGATCACCTGTTTAACCGTGCGCCAGAGCCGGTTGGTATCCAATTCAGCAAAAGATGCCCGGGGTTGATCCACCGTTATCGAACGCCGGCTTTGGGACAAAACTTTTCCGTTTCCCGAAACAACCGCAGCCCGGCAGCCCGATGTGCCGATGTCTATGACCAGGAAATTCATAGGCTTCTTGACTGGATGCTGGATGCTGGATGCTCGATGCTGGATACTCTATGCTGGATGCTCGCTGCTGGTTACTGGATACTCGATGCTCGACACTCAATTCTGAATCCAGGATACTTGATGCGGTCTTAACTTTGAAAATAGCTCTATAGATGCCACGCACAGTGGGCAATTCCCACCTGCGTTTCGCCGATTGATTCGACACTTGATCTATAGAAGTTTATGATTTGAATTCACACAACGTCCAGCATCGAGTATCGAGTATCCAGCATCCAGTACCAGGATCGAGCATCCAGCATCCAGGATCCAGCATCGAGTATTACCGGTTCCCCGCCGCCTTGGCCTCATCGACGATGGCCAGCATGGAAGGCGGGTAGCCCCAGGTGTCGCTGCTGCAGCCATTGGCCAGGAAAAAGCGCGTCTTGCCGCCCAGTCCAATGGCCTCGCGAACATGATTTCTTAAAAATTCCCGGGTGGTTCGGGCGACGATTTTTTGATTGATGCCGCCCATGACACAACCCTTGATCCGCTCTTTGACCCATTTTAAAGATGGCCCTTTGGGACTGCGATCCCACCAGCTGAAAATATCGACCGGAAAGTCCAGTACATCATCAAAATACAAATCTTCGCCATGGATGTGGGCCGTATTCATCCGGCCAAGGTCAGAAATGGCTTTAAATACTTTTATGACCGGCGGCTTGACAAAGCGCAGAAAATTTTCCCGACTGATCAACTCACGGGCCGCCGGCAGCGACATAAAAATTCCCGCTGATCCGATACTCAATGATCGCTTGCAGTATTCAATCAGATTGTCGGCGACAATATCCAGGGCCGACAGCAGTGCATCGGGCTCGTCCACCATCAGGGCATCGATATTTTCCCCGGCCATATTGCGGCGCATACTTTGCCAGGGATCAAAAACGGTATCGATGAAGTATGCTTTATCTTTTAGCTCGTCGTTGATAATATTTAGAGCCTTGAACTGCTGCTGCCAGTCCGATTGTTCCACATCAAAGTGAACAATGCGTTTCAAATCATCTTTGGTCTTAACCGCGTCCAGACCTTCAGGTGGCTGATAGAAGTAATCATTCATCACCTTCAGGTAGTCGAAGTCGTAGTAATTGAAGTACTCTGTGGTAATTCTGGCGAACTGTTCACCCCCGGCGTGCTGGACGCCAAAGTGGTACCAGAGCGTAACCGGCGGGCGGTCAACTTCTTCTCCGCTTAGCACTCGATCAACTCTTTCAATTTTATTCATCAACGGATTCCTTTCATAAATGGGTTCAAAGGTTCAGAGGTTCAAGGTTCAGGGTTCAAGGATTTGAGGTTCAGATTCCTTTCACCGTAATCCCTGTCTGCCTCTGGAGGCGAAATCAGCCGGAACGGTTCAGGCCGTTGAAATGCGGCTGGGATGTAATATTCATCCCCAGAACCTTAACCTTTGAACCTTGAACCCGGAACGGTTAACTAACCTTTTTTAAGCAACCCCCAAATAGGCCTTTTGCATCAGCGGATTTTCCAATAGCTTCCGGGCCGTATCAAATAGGACGATCTCACCCGTTTGAAGCACATAGCCCCGGCTGGCGATGGACAAAGCCATATTCGCATTTTGCTCCACCAGGAGTATGGATACATCCTGGGTTTGGTTGATTTGCTGAATGATATCAAAAATTTTATCCACGAAGAGCGGTGACAGTCCCATCGAGGGCTCATCCATGATCAGCAACTTGGGACGGGCCATCAGGGCCCGGGCCATGGCCACCATTTGCTGCTCGCCGCCGCTCAGGGTCGAGGCCAGCTGACGGTGACGTTCCTTGACCACCGGAAACAGGTCATACATGCGTTCGATATCTTCTAGGATTTCTTTTTTATCTTTCCTTACATAGGCGCCCATCCGCAGATTTTCATGAACCGTCAGGTACGGAAACAGGCGCCGGGCCTCAAGTACCGGAGATATTCCGGCCTTTACGATCGCCGAAGGTGAAAGCTTTTCGATTCTTTTTCCTAAAAATTCGATTTGGCCCTTTTTAGGCTTTACCAGTCCCAAAATGGTTTTCATGGTAGTGGACTTGCCGCAGGCATTGCCTCCCAGCAGCGAGACGATTTCACCCCGATCGACATTCAGTGAAACGTTGCGCAAAGCCTGAATCGGTCCGCAATACGTATCGATGTTACTCAGCCTGAGCACGTTGGCGTCCTCCCATGTAAGCTTCGATGACGTCATTATTGGCGGCGATCTGGTCCGGTGTGCCTTCCGCGATCTTTTCGCCGTGATCCAATACGATGATGCGATCGGAGACTGTCATGACCACCTTCATTTTATGTTCGATGACCATCACCGTGTGCCCGCGCTCCCGGATCAGGCGAATCAGGTCCACGATGCCCTGGGTTTCATGGGGATTCATACCGGCGGTGGGCTCATCCAGCAGAATCAAGCGGGGCTCGGAAACTAGCGCCCGGGCGATTTCTAGGCGCCGGCGGTTGGCGTAGGAAAGCATATCGGCATTTTGGTCCAGGCGGGGCAGAAGCCTTTCACCGAACAGGGACAATACCTGCCGGCACTTCCGCCTGGCCGTCTCCTCCTCCCGGGCGACCCGGGGCGGGCGCAACAGGGCGCTGAAGATCCCCGTGCGGCCTTTATAATCGTTACCTACCATGACGTTGTCCCGGACTGACATGCGGTTAAACAGCCGGATATGCTGAAACGTCCGGGCGATTCCCTGCTGGGCCACTTCATGGGGCGGTAAACCGATCAGTTCGGTATCCTGAAATTTAATGGATCCGGTGTTGGGCGGCATGGTACCCGTAATACAGTTAAACAGGGTCGTCTTACCGGCGCCGTTGGGACCGATCAGGCTAATGATTTCTCCGGCATCTACTTGCAGGGAAACATTGTGCAGGGCCGCCAGGCCACCGAATTCTTTGGTGACATTTGAAATTTGCAGTAAAGACATAGCAAGGTAAAACTGATCTACAACCCCAAAAACGTTATCCTTAGTGAAGGGTTTTATATTTTTGTTATTTTTGTTTATTCCGGAGTATTGGAGTCATGGCAGAAAGTTTGATGTCTACTTTTATGACCCAATACTCTATTACTCCATCACTTCATGATCGAAATATTCAATAGCTTCTTACAACAGTTAAGATCACCATCACCCTTGACGGTCTTGAAACCTGACACCTGAAACCCGACACCCGAAACCTTGGGTGTCAGTCGGCCGGCAGAAATTTGTCGCCCCTGGTGTAGACAATCTCTTGTCGATCGTCAAAGCGGGTTAGGCGCAGGCTGTAGCTCTTGCCGCCCAGCAAACCCTGGCGCCGAACCAGCATCATAATAATCAGTACACCGCCGTAAACCAGCATCCGATATTCCTGCAAAAAGCGAAATACTTCCGGAATTACAATCAAAACGGCCGCACCGACCACCGGACCGATCAGATTGCCCTGTCCGCCGAAGGCCAGCATCGCCAGCAAGATAAACGATTCGTAAATGTAAAAACTGTCCGGGCTGATGTATTTGACGAAGTGGGCATAGTAGCTTCCGGCTATACCGGCGTAAAATGCGGCCAGCACGAAGGCCTGTATTTTATAGCGGGTTGTGTGGACCCCCATGGCTTCGGCGGCCAGCTCGTTTTCGCGAATTCCCACCAATGCCCGGCCGAAGCGGCAGGTCATCAGGCGGTGCATGCTTCCAATGGTCAGCAATACGAGAAAAAAGATCAGGTAATAGTACTGGACCCTGGATTCAATGATATAACCGAAAATGTTGGGCGGCGGAATATCCATGATTCCCAGCGGACCGTTGGTGAAGCTCATCCAGTTTTGCAATACTAGAAAAAAAATCATGTTGAAGCCCAGCGTAGCAAGCGTCATGTAAATACCGGACAGACGCAGCGTAGGCCTGGCAATCAAATATCCAAAAACCCCGGCAATGCAGCCCGAACCCAGCATGGCCAGTGGAAAGGGCACCCCCACCACCATAACCAATTTGGCTGAAGCATAGGCCCCGATGCCATAGAACGCGGCGTGGCCGATGGACAGCAGGCCGACATACCCGTTTAACAGGTTCAGGCTCAGTGCCAGAATGGAGTAGAGACCGATGAAAATCAGCACCTGGATGTAATATAGATTGCTGACAAACAAGGGGATGAGCGCGATTGACGCCATGATCGCCAGATACGGTGAATTTGCCAAAATAGATCGAAAGAAGCGACTCATCAATCCCCCCGGGCCTGAATAAGTTCCCGGCCGCCGAATAATCCTCCCGGCCGAAACAGAAGAATGAGAATCATAAACAGGAACGAAAAGATGTGACGAAAGTTAGATGCGCCGAATTCTACTGAAAACGTTTCGATCACGCCGATCAGCAGCCCGGCAACCACGGCTCCCGGCAAACTGGTCAGCCCGCCGACCACGCTGGCACTGAAGGCTTTCAATCCGTACAATCCGCCCATCGTCGGATAAAACAAATTGTAATAGACGCCGATCAGAACTCCGGCGACCCCGCCCAGCATCGAGCCGATGGCAAATGCGATCATAAAAATACCGTTGACTCCGACACCCATGGCGTAGGCGGCTTCGTAATCCTGGGCAGTGGCCCGGATCACCATGCCTAGTTTGGTCTTGTTGATCAGAACATAGAGCATCGCCATCAACCCGATGGTAACGCCCAGCACCGCCATCTGCAGAAAAGATATGTAGACACCGCCGACTTCGATTTCGCCGTAGTCCATTTGATCCAGCAGGGAATACGGCAAGGCCCGCGTTTCGGGCCCCCAGAAAAGCTGAGCCAGGTTGACCAGCAAAATAGAAATTCCGATGGTGACCAGCAAGGACGTCGAATGGGGCGCATCGCGTAGAAAGTGAAAGGCCAATATTTCGATGATGACACCCAGCAGGGCGGTTGCCGCCAGCGCAACCGCCATGGCGAGCAAAAAATTGGGATGCAGCAACCGGATAATTTCAAAACCGACATAGGCCCCGACCATGTAGACTTCACCGTGGGCAAAGGTCACCATGCGCAGGGTGCCGAATATCATGGTAAAACCCAGGGCCAGCAGCGCGTAGACACTTCCCTGGGTGATACCGTTGATAAACTGTTCAAAAAGGATTTGAAAATCCATTGTCACCTTTAGAAAGTCATCCGGTGTGCTTCATGCATTTGAATTGAAGTTATTGAGCAAGGGTACCCGAATACATGCCTAAAGTGTCTAAATTGCCTAATATGGCTAAAATTATGGTGTCGCCGTGCTCCGTCTATTTTATAAACGGGGGTTGAAATCGCATGTTAAAAAAAGCCGCCATGCGTGGATTTATAAATACCCTATTCAATAAAAAAGACAGAATACCTTAATTTTAGTCAATTTAGACATTTTACAATTTTAGACACTTTGTCTTGTTAAGTGCTGATGAACGAATCGCTTTAAATGTTCCGGCTCTGATTTGAACTTTGAGTCATTTACCAATTTAGGGCTGATACACGACCCATTCGCCGTTTTTAATCGTAATCCGGACTAGTTCTTTCTCCGGATCACGACTGTTGGCGTAAGAGATGGAGCCGGTCGCTCCCTGAAATCCTCTCAAGGCTTCCAGAGCTTTTTTGACTTTGGCGCGGTCCTCAACGCCGGCTTTGTGCAACGCGGCAATCATCAGGTTGGCGGCATCATAGGCCAGGGCAGCGAATTGATTCGGAACGGCACCATAGTGGGCCTGGTACTCCCGGGTAAACTCCCGGGCTGCCGGTCTGGGATCGGCGCTGAAATAATTCGCCGGGATGATGATGCCCTCGACGGCCTCTCCCCCCAGTTCGATGGTTTTCTGGGAAAACAATGAACTGTTCGCCATCACCATCGGTCTGAACCGCATGCGCTTGGCCTGGTTCAAAATGGCAGCCGCATCCGCGTAAAAAGTGGGCAAATAGATCAAGTCCGGTTTGAGCCGTTTTAATTTGGTTAAAATTGCCGTGAAATCTTTTTCACCGGGCACAAATGCTTCTTCGGCAACAATCTCGGCCCCTAATTTGCGGGCTTCCTGGGTGAAGTATTTATTGGCGTCCACGCCCCAGTCGTTATTGATATAAATGGTGGCCAACTTCTTTTTGCCCAGATCCGTGACCGCCCACCTGGCATTGTAAGGGCCCTCATAGCCCTGGGTGGCCACTACACGGAACATGTTTTGCCCTTTTTTGGTAAAGTCCATGTGAGAGGACGTCGGCGAAAGTTGGGTCATATTGGCTTTTTCGTAAATCGGGGCAGCCGCCATGCAGCTGGAACTGCTGAAATCACCGATCTCGGCAATGATATCGGGATCGGCGACGTATTTCTCGGCGATCAGCACCGACTCTTTGGGATCACCGCGACTGTCTGATATGACCAACTCGATTTGCTTTCCATGAACACCGCCCATACGATTGGCCCGGTCGATTACCATGGTCACGGACCGTTTGAAATCATTGCCGTACTCAGCCCAATCACCGGTCAGCGGCGCCGACAGCCCGATTTTAACGACATCTTCTGCTGCTGGTGCTCGTGTCGGATTGAAAATGCCTGTAGTTAATAAACTCAATGCGAACACTACCATTCCTAGTGCGAATAAAGTCTTTCTGGTCATAGCCGACTCCTTTCTAAAAGGGTTACAGGTTTTTGCAAATTAATCCGCCCGGGCAATAATACCGGTTTATCGCGAACCTCTCAATTGGTTCATTGGGTCACTTTAAAACCGCTTGATGCGATTGTTCAGGGCGGAGTTTTTAGAGCAATCGCATCTTAATTTTTTCAATAAAGTACTGGATGTGCTGCGCCATATGGCGGCCGGCACTTTCAGCATCACCCTCGGCCAGGGACTGGTAGATTTTTTTCATCTGGTCCAGGATATCTTCGTTTGGAACGACCTGGCTCAGGGAGGAACTCCACAGACGTGCACAGCGGTAATGAAGGTTGTCTAAAAACTCCTCCAGAATTGGGTTTTGCGCCGCTTGAAGGATGATGCGATGAAAGCGCTTCTCGAGTTCTATCAAGCGATGATGCCGGTGATGGGCATCTTCCACGTTCAGTTGAACCACTTCCCGAATGACACCGTCCAGCGCCTTTAACTGCTTGGAATCGATGCGATCGACCGCCAGTTCAACGGCCAGGGATTCGAGTTTGATTTTAACTTCGAAGGCGCAACGGATTTCGTCGATGTCTATGGGTGAAACATTGGTTCCGAAGCGGGGGATGATAGTAACCAGCTTCATGCTTTCGAGTTTGGCCATGGCTTCCCGCAACGGGGTTCGGCTAACGTTAAATTCCCGGCACAAATCCTTTTCGGATAGACCCATTCCCGGTGGATACTCGCCATGGACAATCCGGTCTCTTAATGTTTGAAAGATGCTGCGGTGCAGACGATTTTCTATTGAACCCATTGTTAATATTAATAAATATCTATAATATAATTTATTACATTTTTATAGCATATTTATATTTGTACCAGTTCGGTTGTCAAGAACAAATTTCGGGGTTACCACCCATAAACCGGCAATTTAAAACTGCAAGAAATTATTGAAAAGTATCGATCCCTGGAGTATTGGAGTGCTGGAGTGTTGGAGCACTGCGCGATTAAAAGAAGACATCGAACCTTAAGCCCGGTACGCCCGCACTCCCGCACTCCAATGCTCCGAAATTCACTTAATGTTAAAGTCCCACGATGATTAACTTCCTATGGGTTATAGGATCGAAAATGGGTAGCGGAAAGGGCGCAACTGCGGCACGCCAGACAACACCCTCTCGGTGACAGCCGGCAAAACCGCGATATCCTCGTCAATTGCGTTGCAATTAGTGCCGGGTTTGATATACACTAAATTATAATGGTGGATATTGATCGAAATAAAATTACCCTGATATTTTTGGGTATCCTCGTGCTGGTGGCGGTTGGCGTCGTGCTTAAATACGCCGCGACCGTCATATTGCCCCTGATCATCGCCTGGTTGTTGTCATTTTTGCTGGCGCCGGTGGTTAACTATATGACGGCGCGCAAAATCCCGACGACCCTGGCTGTTTTTATCATCCTGATTGTGCTGCTGGGCATTATCTATTTATCGGGAACTTTTCTGTACACCCGCATCACTGCTTTTGCAGCAGCCTACCCCCGGTATCATTCGCGGATGACCGAATTGATCGCTACTTATTCCAGTCAACTGAATTTGAGCTTTGATCCGCTCGCCGGTTTCAACTGGGGACAGAGTATCGGCCGATTTCTGGTGACCCTGTCCGGATCTATTTTCTCATTCGTGTCCAAACTGGTATTGGTGGTCATTTTTCTGTTTTTCATATTGCTGGGAAAGCCATTTTTTAAGTACAAAATAATGAAATCCTTTTCGGATGACAAAGCCAACCAGTTCAGTCAGATAACCTACTCGATCACCGCCCAGATCCGGCGCTATTTGTCGCTGCAATTTTTGATCAGTTTTGTGACCGGCTGCCTGGTATGGTTTGCTCTCGTATTGGTTGGGGTGGATTTTGCGGTCACCTGGGGTGCGCTGGCATTTTTTTTGAATTTTATTCCGACAGTGGGATCTATCGCTTCCTCCATTCCTCCGATTCTGCTGGCACTGGTTCAATTTTATCCGAGCCTCTGGCCCGGAGTAATCACTTTTTTTTCAATATTGACGATTCAGCTGAGTATCGGCAACGGCATCGCTCCCAAAGTCCTGGGAGATCAATTGAACTTGAGCCCCGTTGTTATCTTACTGTCCCTGCTGTTCTGGGGCTGGCTTTGGGGGGGTTGTGGGTGCGCTGCTTTCGGTGCCTATTACCGCGGCATTGAAGATCGTGTGCGAGAATATCGAACCCCTGCAGCCGATCAGTGTTATGATGGGATCCGGCAAAAGTTACCGACGGGAATTTAGTAAATTGGAGAAAACTTTCCCCGAGGTGGGAAGCCTCATTAAGCCTTCTAGTAAAAATTAGGATTGTCTGTTTTTTGAGGGCGCCCTATAAACACGAGGCGCTTGGCACTTCAATTACTTCATTCCACCTTCCGCATTCCCATTTCCGACTTCCGCATTCCCATTTCCGACTTCCGCATTCCCATTTCCGACTTCCGCATTCCCACTTCCCACTTCCAGTTACACCCAACCAGCTTCTTTTTTCAGTGTTTTCAGGGTCGCAATCAGGCAGGCTTTCAAGGTCGCATTGACACCCTCGCCGGAGACGGCACTCGAGGCAAACGCGGGGGCTTTTAGCTGACGATTGTAAGCTCTTTGCATTTCCTGGGTCGACATCAACGGCACACCTTCTTTGGCAAGATCTCTCTTATTCCATTGCATCACAAGCGGAATTTTCATTATGTTCCTGCCGCAGCCGTTTAAATTTTCGGCTAAATTTTTCAGGGACAGGATATTTTTTTCATGACGGATTTTGAGTGAGTCGGCCACAAATACCACACCGTCCACACCTTTTAGGACCAGTTTGCGGGTGGAATTGTATTTTACCTGCCCCGGCACCGTATACAGCTGAATCCGAACATCACACCCTTTTATCTTACCGATTTCCATGGGGACGAAATCAAAGAAGATCGTTAGATCGCCTTTGGTTTTAATCGAAATCATTTCATCGACCATTAAATTGCGGCTGTTTTTAAAAACGTATTCCAGATTGGTTGTTTTGCCGCATCTACCCGGACCGTAATAGACGATCTTGCATTCAACTTCTCTTTTTTTCAGATTAATTACGGCCATGTTTGGAGCTCATCCGGGTATATTTTATGTAATCTATTGTAATGTATGCAATTATAGAAAGCTGGTGTTGATGTGTCAAGACACAAGGCTATTCCTGTTCATAAAGGTCAAATACCGTCCAGCCGGTTCAGATTGTCTCCGCGATTTTATATTCATTGGTTAAAATGGGTCTGATATTCTATTATCGGCAATATGTCGGATTTCATTAATAGTAAATATTAATAATGCTTAAGCGAATTTCAGATTACAGCGGGCCGGGGTCCTACGGTATTCGACGATCGGGGCTACTAACGGTCGCCCTGCCTGGCAGGAAAGCTTCGATAAGGTTCTAGGGGAGATTTATTCAATATTTGGACGGTTGGGCGTGCAAAACACAATAATTTCAAATTTTATAACCGCAGCGGCTCTGCTTTGGTCTCAGTTTCGACTGGCCAAAAAGACGGGGGAAACAAGCTTTGCTTCCTCCCCCCATGGCTTTGTATATTTTAGATTGAATATTGAAGTCTTGTGGTATTCTGCCGATTGCTATTCTTACCTTGTTCTGTAGATGAGCAGATTACCAATATTTAATTCGATCGGTTTTTACCCGGGTTGGGTACCGTATTCACAGCTTCTGGAAGCTGCAACATCGGTTTCGACCGCCTCTTTATCTGCAATCTCAAGGGATTTGTCGAGAATATGGATGGCTTCGTCGATTTCCTGTTCGTTTATCGTCAACGGCGGTGTGACGACCAGGGTGTCATACCAGGCAGATATATACAGTCCGTTTTGCATCGCATCGCCGGCGACTTTGCCCGTCATCAGGGCCTTGCCGCTGAACTTGTCTTCCTTGGTGTCAAAGGGTTCCTTGGTTTTGCGGTTTTTCACGATTTCAAGGGCCCAGAAGTGACCGACCCCTCTGACATCTCCGATGCAGATGTGCTTGTCCGCCAATTCATACAGTTTTTGCTTTAAATATTCACTGGCCTTTTGAGGTCGGCCCGAGTCAAATAGTTTGACGTGCTCCGAGATTGCCGCCGGAATGGCGGAGGCCGCCAAGGCATGATAAGCAAACGTGTGTCCATGGCAGAAAACCTCTTCGTCGAAGAAATCTGCTACGTCATGGGTGGAGGCTGTGATGGCCACCGGCGTGTAGGCCGCACTGGCCCCTTTGGCCGTCGTCAGGATATCGGGTAAAACGTCCCAGTGCTCGATGGCGAATGTTTTGCCGGTGCGAAACCAGCCGGACATGACTTCGTCACATACCAACAGGATGCCGTGTTCATCGCAGATCCGGCGGATGATCGGATAATATTCGGGCGGCGGAATCTGGCGGCCGTTGGTCCCCACAATGGGTTCGACGATGATGGCGGCCACATTGCCTTCCTCTTTGATCATGTAGTCCAGATATCGGGCGCACTGTACGTTGCATTCTGGATAAGAGATGCCGAAGGGACAGCGGTAGCAGTAATTATCCGGTGCAAAGACAACCCCGTCCACCACCGTGCGGGCCAGCTCCGCGTACCAGCGACGCGGGTCGCCGGTAAACGACTGCCCGACAGCAGTGGCGCCGTGATAGGAGCGATAGCGTGAAATTACCTTGTAAGCCGGAAATTTATACTGGCGCAGCATTTTCATGGCGGCTTCGTTGGCCGCCGTTCCGCTGGTGGAGAAAAAGAATTTGCTGAGTTTTTCCGGAAACACGGATCGCAAGGCTTCAACGGCCTCGATTAAGATCTCAGTGGCAAAACCGGGCGCGGCGTAGGGCAGTTTTTCAGCCTGTTTGACAATGGCCTCGATGACAACTCTATTTTTGTGTCCCAGGTTCGAGCACATCAACTGGGCTGAGAAATCAAGATATCGTTTGCCGGTGTGGTCATAAAAATAGACGCCTTCCGCATCGGTGATCAACAGCGGGGTCGACCATGCATTCTGGCGGCCCCAGGTACCGTAGGTATGATCCGTCATTGCCTTTATTCTCTCAGCCATATCACTCATCTTGCTTGCTCCTTTTTCAAATCAGCTAACCCTGCCTGAAAACCATTTCCACTCAATTGTCCGTTAAAAAAATTCCGCCCCGCTTCCGGCTGGCAGAGCGGCGAAATTCACTGTCAACCATTCATTCAAATCAAATAGCCGCCAGGCTGTCGCGATGGGATTTATGCTTTTTACCGAGCAATTTCAATGCACGAGCAACTTCCGGCAATGCTTTTATTTTGGCTGCGGCCTCGGTGTAGTAGCGCACTGCTCGATCTTCCAGACGATTGGCCGTTGCCAGTGCGTCTTCAGTGGTCATGCCGGGCGCCGCCTGACACACTTCACAAAACGGTGCCCGGACGAAATCCCTAATCGGCTCCAGTATCATTTCCGTCACATTTTCGCGGCGGGTGCGCTGGACGGTTTTCACATTTTTTTTGGCATTGGCGGCGAACTGTTCAAACATCTGTTTGTGATCGCTGCAGGCCGGATTGCCGGCCACAGTTTCGTAAAATTCCTGGTCCTGGCTTTCCAACTCCTCGGCGAAGTTGAGGATGCTTCCAAAGTTTTCAAGAGGCATGATGGTCTCCTTTATACGAGTCGCGCGGTACGGGTTGCGTGTTACGTGTTGCGCGTTACGAGTTAAGGGTTGCGCGGCACGTGTTACGAGTTACGGGTTGCGTGGTACGGATGACGCGTTAGACAGTTACCAAATCAGTTTTGCGCAGATTGTTCAAAGCATTTGTTGGCCTCTTTGTAAAGTACTAACAAACAGGAATTTGAGGGAATTGGCATTGAATTCAACTTTTTGTATTATCAGGTCACCACCTTTTCCAGCTGGGTATTAGTTTATCTGATTTTAGCTGTTTTGACGATGGCGACAGAATAAAATAGATCCGCCGAAGGCGAACCACAAATATTCAATATTCAATCTTCAATTCCGGCTTGTCAGGGTTGCGCGTTCGACATATCTTGCAACTGCAGGCGGCAGAAATTTTACGGGTTTCAAATTACGCGTCTTGCCGTTAAAGCTCGAGATAACTGCTTTTGATGCGTAACCCGAAACCCGCAACCCGAAACACGTTTTTAGAACCAGCGCTGGATGACTACTTTAGTGTCCGTAAAGAAATTAAAAATTTCCTGGCCATGCGCCTTGGTATCGCCGAACATCGAGTTTCCGGCCCCGCCGAAGGGGAAGAAGCTCATGGGAGCTGCAATACCGATGTTGATGCCGACCATGCTCGGCAGGACCCGATACTTGAACTCGCGTGCGGTGGCGCCGTCATTGGTGTAAAGACACGCCGCATTGGCAAACCCGCGGCTGTTGATCAGGTCGATTACTTCGTCCAGGTTTTTAGCGCGAACAACGCTGACCACCGGTCCGAAAATTTCTTCTTTGGCAATGGTCATATCCGGGGTGACGTTGTCGAAAATGGTCGGACCGACAAAGAAGCCGTTGGGATATTCGGGCGATGTGAAATCTCGTCCATCCATGACCAGATCGGCACCTTCTTCGATGCCTTTCTCGATGTAGCCCAGGACTCTTTCTTTGTGGGCGGCGCTGACCACCGGGCCCATTCCCGTTTGTTCATCCAATCCGCTGCCGACTTTCATCTCTTTGGCGGCGGCACTGAACTTTTCCAGCAGCTCATCAGCCACGTCTCCCACCGGGACCAGCACGGAACCGGACAGGCAGCGCTGCCCGGTGCAGCCGTAAAACGAGGTGATCAAAGACGGCATGCCGGCGTCAAGATCGGCGTCAGGCATCACTGCCACGATGTTCTTGGCGCCTCCCAGAGACTGGACTCTTTTGCCGGTTGCCCCGCAGCGCTCATAAACATATTTGGCGGTCGGCGACGATCCCACAAAGGAAACGCCGGCAATATCGGGGTGGTGCAAAATGCCGTTGACCACGTCCCGGGAGCCATGAACCATGTTGACGACGCCTTCCGGAAATCCGATGTCATCCATAATCTCGAAGATCTTGGTCTGGGTCATGGGCACCTGTTCGGACGGTTTGACAATATAGGTGTTGCCGCTGACGATGGCATAGGGCAGGAACCACCAGGCGACCATACCGGGAAAGTTGTACGGCACGATTCCGGCAAAAACGCCCATGGGCTGACGATGACCGTAGCAGTCGATATCCGTGGCAATGTCTTCCAACGTATAGCCGCACATCAGCGTGGTCACGCCGGTAGCATGTTCGACGTTTTCGATCATGCGCCGGACTTCGCCCCGGGCTTCATCAATGCATTTGCCCTGTTCGGTGGTCAGAACCCGGGCAATATCCTCGAAGTTTTCTTCAAAGGCATCTTTGAGGCGGAACAGATACCGGGCGCGGGTCAGCGGCGGCGTGGTGCGCCAATCCCAAAATGCATCCTGGGCGGCTTTGACGGCCTTATCCACGTCATTCGCCGTTCCGTAAGGAACTTGTGCAATTTTTTTGCCCTCGGCAGGATTCCACACATCTCCGAAGGTCGTGGTGTCGGACTCTACCCATTCACCGTTGATATAATTTCTCATTAATGGCACGGATTGTTCGTTAATAGCTGGTTGTTGCATATCGAATCCTCCTTTGTCGATTTGGTATAGCTGGCAAGTATAAACAGGTGTTATTTGTTATTGGTTTTCAATTTCATGGGGCGAGTTTATTCGAGAACGGCTAACTTTATCAATTTTACGCCACTTTAGGCAATTGATATTTTCCTGTCAAGATATTTTTTGGGTTTTTCTGCGAAAAACCCAAAAAATATATAATATTTATTCGAAAAATATAAAATTAACTGCAAATTAACACGTTATTTAATAAATTAGTGTTGATCTATTTATTTTTAGTTGATAGAAACTCAGATAATAATTTAAAAATCGACAGTACTACGACACTCGTCATCGGTGGTAGCAGAATAAAAATATAATAGATCCGCCGAAGGCGAACCACAAATATTCAATATTCAATAATCAATATTCAATTCCGGCTTGCCCGGATTGGGGGTAAGCAAATGAAGCAAAACAACTCGTCGGGCAAAAAAAAGCCGCTCGATCAGCTTGACTGCCAGATGATCGAACTCCTGCAAAAGGATGGGCGCATATCCAACACCGACATCGCCAAAAAAATCGGCATGTCTGAAGCCACGGTCCGCACGCGCTTGAACCGCCTGATTCAGGAAGAATTCATCCAGATCGTGGCGGTGAGCAATCCAATCAAACTGGGCTTTAAAATCGTCGGCAATATTCGCATCCATGTGGAAATCAAAAAGATGGACCGGATCATCCAAGAATTGAAAAAATTGAAGCCGCTGTGGTTTGTAGTTCAAACCACCGGCGGCACGGGGATCGATACGGAATTTGTCGCCAAGTCTCTGGACGAGCTTAATGAACTGATTTTCGAAAAAATCAACAAGATCGACGGGGTTATCAAGACGGAAACTTCTTTGTTCTTGAATTATATCAAACGCCAATATGACTGGGGAACGGCGTTGGATTAATCAGGGTGGTTGTCAGAAAAATGTTCATGCATTTACTAAATTGACAATAATGTCAATTTTGGATTTTAGAATTTCGATTTTAGATTGGCGGTATCGCCGCGCTTTATCCATTTACAAAAAAGACCGTTCGACACAAAAGCTCGCGACAAGCAGAATACCTTAAATCCAAAATCCGAATTCCAAAATCTAAAATAGACCCTAACTCTGAATCCCTCAATCCCTCAATTCCTGAATTCCTCAATTTTCAGTCTTTAACATATTTTCTATCGCATGGATCCACTGGGGCGGGTAGGGCACTTTGAAGGCGGCCGTGTCTCTTTGGCGACGGACATTCAGAAAATCTATTTTGACGAGTGATTGATGCAGGTTGACGCCTTTGTGGGAGCGGTCATGGTAGACCCGGGCAATATCGGCGGCCGGAATTTCCAACTCCAATTTTTTGATGCGGCTGCGGTAAACGACACGATCGGGCAGCAGTAATAAAAAACCACTGCTTTTGCGTGGTTTGCCGGGTTCGGCAGCGCTGCCGAAATAGTTGACCCCGAAACTGACCGCCAGCACCTTGTCGCTGCTGAAGCGGCGGTCGATCCATTTGCGGTCCCGCCAGCGAATAAACACGATATACGCCATGATCCCGAAAAAGACTGCGGCAATAATCAGCCACTGTTGGTGTTTTAATATTTCCAGCATAGTTTATTCTAACATCGAAAGCCCGGTTTTAGGCCGAATCACAGAAAATTGGCTGTGCCTTTGTTCCCGCTGCAAATGGGACCGGAATGATGGAACATTGGAATGGTGGATTACTGGGTTTAGCGGAATAGGATCTGTTTTAATGAGGAAAGTAACTATTAGAACATATAATCAGACCAACATCCGATTTTAGTCCCAATATTCCATTGCTCCATAATTCCAGAATTGCATCGGGTTTTTAGATTCCCCCCAAGCCCGGTTCCTTCACTCAAATTCGGACAACGCTACCATAAGTTTCCTGCGGGCCATATTGTGCCGATAGCCGCTGCTGCTGCCCATGGCCGCCAGAATCGAATCGGCGATTTCGTCATCGCTATGGCCCTGTTTACGCGAATCGCGGATTTGATCGGCATTCAGCTTCACCAAATGTTGAAACCCTTCCCGGTCGCGTGTGTAAAAGACGACAAAACCCAGGATAAAAACCAGAACCGATGAAACGACGGCCACGTAAAAATCATCCTGCGGATCCTTAATGAACGGCCGCAACAAACTGTCGGGATTGCCGGTGTTCAGCAACGAATACATGGCGATGACTCCGATCAGAATCATGAGGCCGTATACGATGTACATGACGGGTTTGGGCATTGTTCCTTTGGGCAAGGTCAGAGACAATCGGCTATGTCATCTGTCCAAGCTGCTTATGGTTTCAGGTGTCAGGTTTCTTTTCATTCGTGAAAAAGGGGAACCGCCTCAACGGCAATTCCCCTTTGTTCCAGTTACCAATGAGCGCCTTAAACCGGCCGCATCTCGCCTTCCTCCATGGCGGCCCAGGCGGCTTCGGCTTCTTCCCAGGCCTCCTCGGAGGCTTCTTTCTCCCAGAGTTCCAGACCGCGCTCGGCGCGGGTGGCACCCGGCAGCAGGTTGTCGAGTACGATTCCGACAATCGCCGTCACCGCCATTCCGGTGCTTAGGATCGCCTGGAAAATGTTCCCGATGACGTTGATAACGCTTCCGGGTGTTCCCCAGGACAGGGCGCCGCTGACGATCGAGCCCGTCGCGACGTCATAGTGTGGCGTGAACCAGAACGGCACGCTCAAACCGGCGAAAAATGACAGACCGATGATGAACAGGTTACGGGAATTGTTCAAATTGACGATCTGCAGGTTGGAAAGACCGACCGAGGCGATCATGCCGAACAGCCCCACGAACATGGCCCCAACCACGGGCATTGGAAGTGTCGCCAATATGGCGCCGAATTTGCCGATAATGGGAATGACTAACATGACAGCCGCGCCGCAGCGGACAACCCGCCGGCTGGCAACTTTGGTCAGTCCGATAGAGCCGATATTTTCCGAATAGGTGGTGGTTCCGTTGCAGGTCTGCAAGATACCGGCTATCAGGCAGCCGAGACCTTCGGCGCCCAGTCCCCTGGAGATCATGCGGCCGGTTGGCACCGGCGCCTCGGAGATTCGTGCGCAGGCATAGTAGTCACCGATGGATTCGATCATGGATGCCAGATAGCCGGCCAGCATGCCGAATACACCGGCCCACAACGTGGCGCTGCCGAAATCCGGTACCCCCCATTTAAACGGCACCAGCGGCATGAAACTGATCCAGGCGGCATCGGAGATGAGTTGAAGCTTTCCGGCCAGATTGGCGGCATTGCCTTCGGGGATCAGGCCGGTAATCGTGCCAAGCAATGAAAAGATCCATCCCGTCGCAATAGCCAGCAATACCGGAAAGAGCATAAATATTTTGGATTTATGCGAAAACACTTGGGAATATAGAATCAGGGCAATCAGGGTGATCAACGAAATCACCCAGTTGGTCGCCATCCAGGGTGCTCCGATTCCAAACAACGCCAAGCCGATCATGGCAATCGTGGGGCCGATGACGATGGGGCTGATGATTTTACGGACCTGGCCCATGATGCCGGTATAGCCAAGTACGATTTCCACCACGGAGGCGATCATGATAGCGCCGGCAACTTCCTGGACCTGAATCTGCCACAGGGGTTCCGGGCCGGTCAACTTTTTGGCTGCCACCAAACCGATTATGGCAAATGTCGGGCCTAGAAAAGAAAAGGTTCCGCCCTGAATCACCGGCAGCTTGTTGCCGAGTGGCGACTGCTGGATCAGAGTGCAGAGTCCCGATGTAAAAAATATGGTCGAAATCATCAATGCCAGCTGATCGCCCGGCAGTCCCATGGCGCCGCCGACGATAAACGGGATCAAGACGGTGGCCCCGAACATGGTCAAATACTGCTGAATGCCGAGCAGTACCGCCAGACCCCATTTGGGCTTGCTGCCAAGCGGGTAAACGATCCAATGTTGTTTTTCCTGGGTTTGTTCTTCACTCATATGCTGTTCTCCTTTTTATGGTTTACCCCGATGGGGGATGTTAATAATAAGACTCTCGCTATACGGCCAAAAAAGAAATGAGCTAAAATTGAAAGTGAACCAAAATGAGCTAAAGTTGAGGTATGCTGTCATTTAAAAAAGATAGAGCGAAGCGTTTCCATAATTTTAGTCATTTTAGTCAATTTAGTTCACTTTAGGTATTGTGTATAATACTATTTCAGCTTGGTGTAGCAAGAGGCGGCAAAAAAACATAACGAAGCAAAATTAGGACGTCTAGCCCCCTGATACCGTGCGGGTCAGATCCGCATACATATCGGGACGCAAATCCCTGAAAAATTGCCAGCCGTCACGAACTTCCCGGATTTCTTCCAGATTCAGATCGGCGATAACGACTTCATCCTGCTCTTCGCCGCCTTGGACCAGAATTTCCCCCCGGGGATCGACAAAATAGCTGGAACCGTAAAACCGGCCGAACTCCCAAGGTTTTTCAAGCCCCACCCGATTGTTGGCACCGATAAACACTCCGTTTGCCACGGCCTGGGCCGGCTGCTCGAGTTGCCATAAATATTGGGATTTGCCGGCGGTGGTGGCTGATGGATTGAATAATATCTCGGCCCCTTTCAATGCCAGCAGCCGGGCACATTTCGGAAAATGGCGATCGTAGCAAATGTAGATGCCGATTTTGGCATAGGCCGTTTCAAAAATTGGAAATCCCAGATTACCCGGTTTGAAATAAAACTTTTCCCAGAAGCCCGGCCAGGTATGCGGAATATGAATTTTTCTGAATTTTCCGAGGTAGGTGCCGTCGGCATCCACCACGGCGGCCGTATTGTAGTAGACACCCTCGATTTCCATTTCATAAACCGGAATCACCATGACCATATTGTATTTTTGGGCATATTCGGCCAGACGCTCGATGGTGGGGCCCGGAACTGTTTCGGCAGTTGCATACCACCTGATGTCCTGTTCGGCGCAAAAATACGGTCCGTGAAAAATCTCCTGCAAGCAAAGGATCTGAACGTCCTTTTGGCCGGCTTCTTCAATAAGCGGAAGGTGCTTTTGGATCATGGCCTCTTTTATTTCGGCGGGCGTACCGTCGTGTTTGGCATTGGAGGCCTGGATATGGGCGCATTTTATGATTCTGGACATAAATCCTCCCTGAAATACATTTCCGTTTGAATGACATTAAAGAACAAATCAGACTACTTATATGAGCAACAGAATTAGTCGTCAAGGATTTTATGAAATCATCTTATTTTGTGAATCCCTATTATTTTCTTGACGGTTAACAATTGACAATTATTGCCGAAACGCCTAAACTCAGCACCTGTTTCAAATTTCGGATTTCGTTGAGTGGTTGACGGTTTGAATGGTTCTTGGATGCCTGCCGGTTTATGCCTCGACCCATCAGCATATCCGCTGTTTAACTGAACGCAGAAGGAGGAAGCAATTGTGAGCAACGCTGAAAAATTTAAGCGAATGAGCCGGGGGCTTGACCTGGCCCAGGCGATCGTCGAAGCCGATCGATGCCTGCTTTGCCATGACGCGCCGTGTTCGGAGGCCTGCCCGGCCGAGACCCGGCCGGCTGAATTCATCCGTAAGTTGCGGTTTAAAAACGTGACCGGCGCTATTCGCACGATCAAGGAAAACAACATCCTGGGCGGCGCCTGCGGTGTTCTGTGCCCGACATCCCGCTTGTGCGAGGAAAAATGCAGCGCCATGTTCAAGTCTCAAAATCGCCCTGAAGGCGCCGATCAACCCATCCGAATCGGCGCTATCCAGCGGTTTTTAATCGAACATTCCTGGGAACGGCAATTTCCGGTTTTTGACAAACCCGCCGCCAGGCCGGAAAAAGTGGCGGTGGTGGGATCGGGACCCGCCGGCTTGAGCTGTGCCGCAGAATTGGCCAAAGCGGGTTATCAGGTGACGGTGCTGGAGGCCAAACCCGAACCCGGCGGCGTGCTGCGCTACGGCGTTGTCTCATACAGATTCGACATGAATTTTCTCGAACACGAGATGGAAGACATCAAGTCCCTGGGCGTTCAATTTCAATGCAACGCCGGCATTAACGGCAGCGAGGATGCCGAAAAATTATTGCAAACCGGTTATGATGCCGTTTTCCTGGCACCCGGACTCTGGGCCGCCTCCAGTATCAAGGCGGCCGACAGGGACATCGATGGACTTTTTTCATCGGTGGATTACCTGTGTGCCTTAAGGGATGGTCGTTTTGATGAAGTGGAAAAGAAAATACAAGGCAAGACCGTGGCGGTTATCGGCGGCGGATCGGTGGCCATGGATTGTATCGAATCGGCTGTCAGGCTGGAGGCCAAAGATGTGTATCTGATCTATCGGCGTTCTTACTCCCAGATGCCGGCCGAAGCCGATGAACGAATCGAGGCGCTCGAGTGCGGGGTCCACTTCCTACTGCTCAATCAACCCTTGGATTACCTGACCGACGACCAAAACCGCCTGACAGGGTTGAAGCTGATTCGCACCTGTCTGGGCGAGCCCGACGAGTCCGGTCGCAGGCGCCCTGAAAATGTCGCCGGCTCTGAATGGATCATGCAAGCCGAAGTGGTGATCGAGGCCATCGGAAACATCGCTCCTGAAGAATCGCCGCAGTGGTATCCCAACGTTAATATCGATGAAAACAAACTGATTGAAGTGGAACCGGAAACCGGCAAAACTTCGGTTGACGGCATTTTTGCCGGCGGGGATATCGTACGCGGACCGGCCCTGGTAGTGCAGGCGGTTCAGGATGGCAAAGTGGCAGCGAAGACAATAAAAAAATACCTGAACAAATGACGAATGACGATTGTAGAATGACAAATGGCGAATGTCGCTGCGCTCCGTCAATTTAAAACACTTTGCTAGGTAATCTTTTCTGGTATTGAAAAGAAAGTCTTTACGCTTGCCAAGTTTTTGCAACATATTTGCTTCACAGGAGGAAATGTCGTGGTTAACAACGTTGATTTGTCCGTCGATTTTTGTGGTGTGAAATTTAAAAATCCCTTTCTGCTCTCATCTTCGCCGGTTTCCAACAGTGCCGAGATGGTGGCCCGGTCGTTTGAGGCCGGCTGGAGCGGGGTGGTGTTCAAAACCTTGAATTCGGATCGGCTGCCGATCATCCATCCCTCTCCGAGGATGGCCTGTATCGACTACGGCGCCAAAAAGGGCGTTGCCGTTCAAAACGTCGAAATGATTTCCGACCGGCCCCTGAAGGATAATCTGGCTGATTTTCTCTATCTGAAAAAAAATTATCCGGACTACCCGGTCATCGCCAGCATCATGGGTTTTTTTACCGATGAATGGGCCTACCTGGCCAAGGCGGCCGAGGACAATGGGGCCGACATGTTGGAGCTTAATTTTTCCTGTCCCCATATGTGCATCGAAGGCGCCGGCCACAAGGTAGGACAGGCCTTTCAATTGCTGGAAGGATTCACCGAGGCGGTCAAAAAAGAGGTTTCCATTCCGGTAATCGCCAAAATGACCCCCAACATAACCGACATGAACGAACCAGCCATGTATGCCAAAAACGGCGGTGCCGATGCTATCTCTGCGATAAATACCGTGCGGGGAATTTCAAGCGTCGGCTTGGATGACTATGTTCCGACGCCCAATGTTTTCGGCAAGGGAGCCATCAGCGGCACCTCGGGCCCGGCCGTCAAACCCATCGGGCTAAACTTTATTGCATCCATGGCCAAAAATGAGCAATTGGGATTGCCCCTGTCCGGCATCGGGGGCATCGAAACCTGGATCGATGCGCTGGAATTTATTCTGATTGGCGCCTCAACCTTGCAGGTCACCACCGGTATCATGCACTACGGGTATCGCATCGTGGAGGATATGATCGAGGGCCTCAGCGATTTTATGGCCGAACGAGGAGTCGACGGAATCTCCGATCTGGTGGGCAAGGCCCTGCCCAATCTGCATGAGACCGAAGCATTTGAAGTCGATCGCCAGGGTATTACCCAGTATGATCTGGATCGTTGCATTGGCTGCGGCCAGTGTTATATCGTGTGCCAGGATGCCGCGGGACAGGCGATTGAATGGGACGGCCAGAAGCGCCGGCCCAACCTGATCGAGGATAAATGTTTAAGCTGCATGCTGTGCAAATTTGTGTGTCCGGTTCCGGACCTGATTACGTTTAAAGAGATGTCCCGGGATTGGAATCGGCAGGAGACTGCGGTTATGGACCGCAGCCTGGAAAAAGACGTAAAAATTGAGCCATTTACAAAGGAGGGTCCCAATGAGTGTGTTATTTAAAGGCGGCACGGTTGTTAACGCGACCGGCCGTTATCTGGCCGATGTGTTGGCCGACGGCGATCAAATCAAAGCCATCGGCACCGATCTGGATAACCCGGCTGATGAAATTGTCGATGCCAAGGGTAAATATATTCTGCCCGGGGCGATCGATCCCCATACCCATATATCCATGCCATTTATGGGGACCCATGCCCAAGATGACTACGAATCCGGTACGATTGCAGCGGCTTGTGGCGGCGTGACCTGCGTGGTGGATTTTGATTTGCAGCAGAAAGGTGAAACCCTGCTGGAGGCCCTGGATCGCAAAAAGGCTCTGGCAGACGGTAAAGTTTGTGTCGACTACTCGCTGCATCCGGCGGTCATGGATCCCAGGCCGGATGTGATTGCCGAGGTAAAAAAAGCCTGCCAGGAATACGGTACGCCGAGCTTTAAGATATTCATGGTTTATGATTTCCGAGTGGATGATGCCACCATGATTCAGCTGTTGGAGGAAACGAAAAAATACGGGGGCCTGGTTCAGGTTCATGCCGAAAACGTTTACATTATTCAGCATCTCAACGAGGTCCTGGAAAAAGAAGGCAAGCTGGCACCCTATTACCACGCGGTCAGCCGACCCAATATCGCCGAGGAAGAAGCCGTCTACCGGGCGTCCAAGATGGTTGAATTGACGGGGTCACGCATCTATATCGTGCACCTGTCGTCCAAGGAAGGGCTTTGGAAAGTCAAAGAAGCCCGCAATCGGGGCGTGGATGTCTATGCCGAAACCTGCCCCCAGTATCTGCTGCTGGACGAGGAGCGGTATAATGAGCCGGATTGGAACGGGGCCAAATATGTCATGTCGCCCCCGCTGCGCACCAAGGAAAGCAATGATGCCCTCTGGGAAGGGTTGCGGGGTGGGGATGTTCAGGTGGTGGCCACGGATCACTGCCCGTTTGATTTTAACGGCAAAAAGGATATGAACGGCAAGGATGACTACAAAAAAATTCCCAACGGCGCTCCCGGGATCGAAACCCTGCTGATGCTGCTGCACTCCGAAGGTGTGGTCAAAGGCCGCATATCCCTGGAGCGTATGGTTGATGTCCTGTCTTCGGGCACTGCGCGGATGTTCGGTTTAAAGGACAAAGGTGAGATTGCCGTGGGCAAGGATGCGGATATCCTGGTTTTCGATCCGGATCAGAAATTTACCATTACCCAGAGCAAACTGCACATGAATATTGACTATACGCCCTTCGAAGGGATGGAGGTTACCGGTATGCCTACGGCCGTCTACTCGCGCGGCAGAAAAGTGGCCCAGTGGAACGGCGACCAGATGGAATTCGTGGGAGAAGTTGGCAGGGGAAGGTTTGTCAAGCGGGAACCTTTTGAAGGGTTCTAGATCAGAAGACAGAAGTCGGATGACAGATGACAGAGGCCGGAATTAGGTATTCGGAAAGCCAGGGTATGGAGGTCCGAGATCAGAAGATAGTGTTCAGATAACAGAAGACAGAGGACAGAAGATAGAATCTTGAATGTGGAAGTCGGAATACGGAATTCGGAAAGTGGGCAGGTGACGGGAGGCAGATTTAACTAGTTTACTATCATTGTACTTCGCGACTGCACCCTCTAAAATCATAAGAAACCTGAGAGAAAATGAATCCAAGAAAAAGGTGCTGGATGTGTTTGTCCAGCACCTTTTTTGTTCTCATTGGACTGCCCTCCGCGGTCGCCTTTCCATTGCTGGTTTATGTTCTCTGACCTCTGTCCTCTGTCCCCTGACCTCAGTCCTCAGTCCTCTGACTCCTGACATTCGTCTTCTAGATTTCCGCATTCCGCATTCCGACTTCCCTTATTTTTCGTTCGCCGACTGCAGCAATGCATGCAGCAAAACATTGGCGCCGGCTTCGCAGTCTTCCCACCTTGTTTTTTCAACCTCGACATGGCTGCGGCCGCCGATGCTGGGCACAAACACCATCGCCGTTGGGCACACCTGGTTCATGTAGCTCGCGTCATGCCCGGCGCCGCTGACCATGTGCAGACTGGAATATCCCAGTTGTTCGGCCGAATCCAGCACCAGTTGAACTCTTTTCTCGTCAAACGGCGAGTGCTCCACGCGCCAGGTTTCCTCGATTTTTATCGGGCATCCCCGGCGGGCGGCGATGTCTTCAAAATCTTGGCGAACCAGGTCCCAGGCTTTGATGGCATGCTCATCATCCCAGGAGCGGATATCAACCGTGAAGTGAACCTTGTCGGGAATGATGTTTCGGGAATTCGGATAGTTTTGAATCTCACCGACCGTGGCGACCATATTGCCGCCCATGCGGTCCGGCAGATCATTGACCTTCAAAATCATTTCCGCCGCGGCACACAGGGCATCGTGCCTGCCTTCCATCGGGGTGGGGCCCACCTGGTTGGCTTCGCCCTTCAGGTATATGTCATACCAATGCAGACATAAAATTCCCTTGGGAGCGCCGATGAGTTTGCCCTCCATCTCTAAAATGGGTCCCTGTTCGATGTGGTATTCATAGTAGCAATGCACCGGCCATTTTCGGCAGGGGGCGTCTCCCTTGTAGCCAATGCGAATCAGTTCATCTTCAAAACGTTTCCCGCTAAGGTCGGTGCGGTTATAAACCCAGTCTCTTTCAAGCGCGCCGGCCCATACGCCGGAAGACACCATGGCGGGTGCAAAACGCGAACCTTCCTCGTTGGTCCAGTCCACGATAATGATGGGCCGTTCGGTCTCGACATTGTTTTCATGCAGGGTTCTCAATACTTCCAGCGGGCCCATAACTCCTAGAATCCCGTCAAACCGTCCCCCTTTGGGCTGGGAATCGATATGGGAGCCGCTCATTACCGGCGGTAAATCGTTGTTTTTTCCCGGGCGTTTGCCGAAGATATTTCCCATTTCGTCAATGGTGATCTCAAGATTCAGCTCGTTGAGCCAGCTGACAAAAAGATCCCGAGCCTGCTTATCTTCATCCGTCAGGGTCAGCCGCTGCACACCGCCGCCCGGTGTCCCGCCGATTTTCGCCATCTCTTCCAGCGTGCCCTGCAACCGCCTGCCATTTACTCTTAGATCTTTAAAATCCATGGAATGCCCTCCGTTTGTTGATGATAAGTTCCAGCCTAAAATGTTTCTGGACATAATTTATGTGACTTTGCGTCAAATTGAGGGATTGAGGGATTTAGGGATTGGGGGATTAACGGATAAAATAAATAAATTAGAAGAGATAGAATTCCTTCAATTCCTCAATTCCTAAATTGAACCCCTATGACCATAGGTAAGAAATTGCCGACTGTCAATCTTTGGAAATATTTTGGATTTTAGAATTTGGATTATAGATTGGCGCAATCGCTCGCGTAGCGCAGGCGCTTGCGCCGCGTGTCACTCTATCCATTAATAAAATAGAATACTTTAAATCCAAAATCCGCATTCCAAAATCCAAAATTTAACCGGCGACTTCATTCAGTCTAAATTACATTTCTCAATTTTAATCACTCTTTTTATTAGAAGCGGACAATTCTATATTGTCCCGATCATCATAACGGGTCTCAGCCCGCCGTGGGAAAATGGGTATTTGTTTAGCTTGAAGGGAATTTGTCGAGCGAGCTTTTTGTTCGGGGAAACCAGGATGAGGTGCCAGCCCCTGTATTCCTGTTCTAGGCGGGTACAAATTTTTTTAAAAAGCTGATCGCTTTTGGGACGGCTTTCCAGGCGTCGACCATAGGGTGGATTAATGACCACCATCCCGACTTGATCGGTCAGGTCTTTGGGAAGAAAATCAAAAAAATTTCGTCGGGATACGTTGATCATCCCAACTAAGCGGTTTTGTGCCAGGCATCTTTCCAGGTGTCGGCAGGCCGCCGGTTCTCTATCGGATGCGAATATTAGCGGCGCCCGGTCATTTGAATTGATTGCGAACTGATTTTTGAGATACTCCCATCGGGTCCGCTGAAATGAGGGCCATTGCATAAAGTCAAAATGCCTGAACCAACCGGCTGGGATATCACCAGCCAGCATGGCGGCTTCCAAAGAGAAGGTCCCCGTGCCGCACATGGGGTCGATCAATGGCTGGTGGCCGCGGTATCCGGCCAGCAATAAAGCGGCTGCGGCTGTGGTTTCCCTCAAGGGAGCCTGGCCGGGGTGTTTTTTGAGACCGCGTTTGTGGAGATGTTCACCGCTGCTGTCGATCGATACGGTAAAGCGGTCATCCAGCCCGCGAATATAAATCGATTGGTTGGCAGTGTGCACCGTCTTTTCTTCAGAAGGGGGCCAGCGCTTGAACTTTTTAATGCTCTTTAAAAATCGTTCGCCAATCGCATCGCTATGATACAGGCGGCAGTGGTGGGCTTTTACATTGAATCGGGGTTGCGAATCGAGTGGCAGATAGAGCTCCCACGGAATTGCTGTCGCTCGTTTCTCCATCTGCCTGAAGCTGGTTGCCTTAAACCGGTCGATGCGCATCAGGATGCGATTGGCGGTTCTCAGGTGCAAATTAGCCCGATAACAATCTGCCAGCCGTCCGTTAAACTCGACACCGCCGGAGATCATGCGGGCATCTTCAACTGGCAGCCCAAGGGCTTGCATTTCATTGAAGCACAGGGATTCAAAACCGGGTGCGGTGGCAACGAAATATGTTCGGCTGCGGCCGATCACATGGCGTTTGATGCGTTTTGATAATGAAGTTTCGGTGGGCATGCTCGGGTTTCCTGATCCGGCGGACTTTTTTTCTGTTCTTACCATAAATACGAAGCTCTAATATAGTGTTAATTAATTTTACAGGATCCCATGTTACTGTAAACCAATGCGACAGTGTTCATGGATCAATTCTGTTTTCTTTTGACCTGTTGAAAACACCACTAGGCAAGTATTTAAAATCACAATGTTTTTGAGTATCAATGAAAACCGATCTTCATTTGCCAATCTGGCATGAATATTGATTCAGATAAATTGTAAAAAGAGACGAGATGTTATCTAATATGCCTTCAGAAATATTTTAGCTGCATCCCCGGAAAGGAAACGCTAAAAGTTTTCAAATACGCTCCCGGAAAGAGTCGTCCTTGAAAGTTTCTGAAGTGAGACTCTGAATCTTACCACCAAAGATTCAAAGATCGATGATAGGGGGTGGTGGCCCCATTGCAGATATCTCGTAGTCGCAGGTGCAGCGGGTCGACCTCGTTAGCTTTCAGGTTTTAAAAGATAAAAATGATATTCAGAGATAGCGAAGCGGCTAATGGGTAGGAATTAATGTCTATCTATTGAAACCGCATCCTGTTTGCAAAGGATTTATCAAAAAAAAATATTTACACCACGAAGACACCAAGACACTAAGTTTTTTATGAATAATCATTTATGCTTATGGTCTTGGTGCCTTGGTGGCTAATCTTTCAGTTTATTCGGATCGTGTTAACCTCTCAAACCTCATCTCCATCCGGTAACTCCATTTCACGGGACACGGCTAACAGGTAAATCATAACCGCCAGCAACCCGGATAATACAGCAATACCGATAACGAGCAGTAGGATTGTGTTCATGGCGACCTCCCTTTTAAGGATTGACCTGTTATATTCTTTTCCAGCAGCATTCTACCAAGTATTAAAGCAAAAAAAATGCCAGAAGATATATTGTTGTGAATTCTGATATAATAACAAATAGATAGACTATATGTTGTCACAGAAACAAGGATTGCCGCTGTGAACCCCTTTAACTAAACTCTGGTTATCTATATCAATAATTTACGGGAAATATTGAGTTTGCAGGTCCGGGTAGGTGTCAAGAGCGTTGCTGCTGTTATGTATATCTGGTTTACAATAGTGATTCAGTTTTGAATTTTACCGTCAACCGTCATTTTTATTCGAGATATAAACGATTATTATCAATGTGTTACAGATGTAAATGTTTTTGGCTGCAATTTTTCAATTTGGCATGCTAAATGCTCATAACTTTAATAGAGATCTCTAGAAATATGACTACCCTCAACGGAGGGAGGTAGTAGCCATGAATAAATACAAAATCACAATTACACCGGTTTTAAAAAATGAACCATTGTCGACCGTCGTACTTGATGTTTCGGCCAGTGGTGTCGCTGTTAATTATCCAAAGGATGCCGACATTAAAGTGAGTTCACTCGATGTCCATTCGCATTCGGAATTGTGCGTCAAAATGCCGCATGATGATAAGGAGTTTCACATTTGGTATGATGATCGCCATGCCAAAACGAGAATTAGGTCGGGAAAGTTCGAATAGAAGCACACGGTTTGCATTACGTTTTCAGGTTTTATTCAGTAAACAATCAACTATTTTATCGCGCAATTCAACTTAACGCTTCCTATTTCTAAAATCTTTTCTCATATTTTTCATTAATGGGCCGCGATCAGCGGCCTACCCGATTGATGGACTTCAAAGCACTCCCCCAATATCGGCAACCACCCCCGTCCAAAATTGACACGGCTGAATTCGTTGAACCTGCTTAAGACGGCTAACCGAATGAGAATGCCCGGTGCCCGGCATATCCATAAACAGGGTAAAGAAAATTTGCCAATCGACCGATAGTGATTGGGATCTGACTTTCTTTGTTAAAATTAAGAAATAATCCTGGAAAATACGGGGAACTTAATGGAAAGCATTCATACTTTTGATGTCCAAAACAAGATTGTCGACTCTGTGCGGGAGGTATTCGAAATGATGCTTTCCATGGATTTGGAATTCCATCCGCAGGTGGCCCAAAACTATATGTTCGGCGACCGCGTGCTCGGAACGATAAACCTGGTGGGAGAAGTTATGGGAATCGTCACCCTGCAGGTTCGTGAGAAATTTTCCCGCGATATGACCGGCAGAATGCTGGATATTGATCCGGATGATATCCAGAGTATTGATGAAATCAAAGATGTAGTCGGTGAACTGTTTAACATGATCGGCGGCAACCTGAAATCAAGTCTCTGTGATGGGGGGTTGCATTGCATCTTGTCAACACCTGCGCTGACTACCGGCAAAGACTACAATTTTGAAACCAAGGCCATGTCGCGCAACGACTATTTCACCTTCTATTGCGGGAATGAAGCAATTCTGGTGCATGTCGGTTTGAAAAACCAGGATGTCGAGGCGGCCCGGGAAATGCAGATTTCGGAACACCTTGACTTCCATGACAAGGTTGATATCGATGGTTTTCAGATTGATAGTCCAATTACGGGTGCATTATCCAGTATTTTTGACACGATGCTCGACCTTGAGATCGAGCGCTGCGAACCCCATCTGGATAATCGGTCGAACCAAAGCTGGCTCGTCGGTTCGATCAGCCTGTCGGGGGCTGTGTTGGGGCGCATAAACTTCCACATTTCCGAGATTTTTTCCCGCATTATCACTGCTGCCATGCTGGAGATAGAAAGCGAAGAAATCGAGAGTCTTGCAGCGGTCAAAGACTGCGTGGGTGAGGTATGCAATATGATCAGCGGCAATCTCAAATCCGCTCTCAACGATGCCGGGATGCCCTGTTTGCTGTCACCGCCATCGTTTACCAGCGGCTCCGATTTTGAAATGGACCTTTTGAACCTGCAACGGGTTGAAAGATTCGGGTTCTACCACCAGGACCACGACATCCTGGTTGAGGTCGGTTTAAAGCCATCGAATGAGTGATTCGTCATTCCCACCCCGGCGCTGCTGCTCCACCCAGACCTGTTTTCCCTCCTGTATTGAAACTGCAGATGCAATTCGGAACTTCGATTGACATTGCAAATAGATTGCTGTATCACCTTCAGAATTGATAATGATTTCAAGGGAAGGAGTGAAAAATGGCAGGAATAAACAAGGTGATCTTAATTGGTAATCTAGGCAGCGATCCGGAAGTTCGCTACACGCCGAGCGGTGATGCGGTCGCCAACTTCAGTATCGCCACATCGGAAGAATGGAAAGATAGGGATACAGGTGAAAAAAGGGAACGTACAGAGTGGCATCGCATTGTGGCCTGGCGAAGGCTCGGTGAAATATGTGGTGAATATCTTTCCAAGGGTCGCCAGGTATACGTTGAAGGGCGTCTCCAGACTCGCTCATGGGATGATCAGAACGGGAATAAGAGGTACACTACTGAAGTAATTGCCAGCACAGTCCAGTTTCTGGGCGGGCGTGATTCTGCCGGCATGGGGCGGCCGGAAAGCCCCCCGATCCCCGAATACCCCGGTACCCCCGTCACTGGACCGTCTGACGATGATATTCCCTTTTGACCCGGAAGTTGCATTGATTGCACGGGCAGAAAATAATAAAAAGCCTTAAACAGCACAAAAAAAACCTCCGGCGGAATAAAGCCCCGGAGGTTTTGCTTTTTGGAGGGAGCATATCAGTAAGAGAACCGTTTGACGGCCGGCGCACAATAAAAAAGGGCAGTATGGTTCGTTTCCCTTAACTGCCCTTCAACCGCTTGGTTATAGATGCTCGCTGATGGTGTAGTACCCGACGGCTACTCAGACTTTTTTTCCTCTTCTATCTTTTCAGGTTCTTTCTTTTCCTCTTCATCGGATGCGCCTTTAAAGTTGCGGATGGCTTTTCCCATGCCTGCGCCGATTTCCGGCAGTTTGCCGGCACCAAAGATAATGAGGATGATGACTAAAATTATTATTAGCTCCGGCATACCAATTCCAAACATAGTTCCTCCTATTTTTCAGGCCTGGTTTGTTTGAGTTCGTCTAAAAGCTGGACAAACTCCTTTGATTTTAAGTACTGATCCACACTGCTTTGATAATCTATCCACTTTCCCCAGGCATCAATCCAGGCCTCATTGTGCCAGTAGCAATCCTGGTCCCCGGCGCCTTTAAGCCGTTCGATATAGTCTAAGTATTCGTCTGAACACTCTTCACAAAAATTATAGGGTACATTCAGCTTGCGTTGGTATTCCGTTCGGCCGCTCGACTCGCCGTCGATTTGAGTACCGCATTTTTCGCATTTAAAGGCACAATGCGTGCATTGAAAGACTTTGCGGACCGCCATAATCTTGCGTTTTTTGATCAATGCCGCCTCTTTTTCAGCCGCAAGACCCTTCTTATCTTTGAATGAAATTATATTGGCCACAGGAATACTCTTTGAGTTTTGATATTAATGGCCACCCAGAATTTCCGGTTTTCCAGGGCGGAATTTTCGAACGACATGAATATAGCATCAGCCTGATTTCGTGTCAATCATTTCAATTTATCTAATTCTTGCTAATCATCAGGGTTCATGTTAACCTAACGATTTTGTTGCGATATTATTGGGTCTTAGGATTGTGGGGAGTTGATAGATGGTTGATGCTTTTATGCCCGGCGGTTTGCCCACCTTGATAGGCAGCCTACCGCTGGCAGATCACGGAGAAGCCACAGAACTGGTCTTGAAGCACACACCGGACATCCCCTTCTGGGTGCAACTACCTGTTCACCGGGCAGAGGGTATGATGGTCCAGTTCTCAAACGGGCTGCCGGGATTGTGCCGGGACACGTCCAATGTCTTTGTCGATACCCAAAGTGAGGACTTCGATCAGCAGCAGCTTCGATTTTATGAGGAATATATGGGAGTCCTCAATGGGCAGATTGATTTTGATACTTCGCGGTTTGCCCTGGAGGCGGAAAGTGCCGGGGGTTTTTTTGAGCTGCGACTGCGGCTTACAACCCGTCGTGAAGCTCCCGACGCCATTAAGGGTCAAATAACCGGACCTTTTACTCTCGGGACCGGAATTGTCGATCAAGATAAGCAGGCCATATTTTACGATGCCCAGCTAAGAGATGCTCTCGTTAAACTGTTGGCCATGAAAGCACGCTGGCAGGTGCGCCGGCTCCTGCAATTTGAGCAGCCGGTTATTATTTTTGTCGATGAACCTGGCCTGGCCGGGTTTGGATCCGCAGGGTTTACCAGTATATCCCGCGATGATATCAGCCATTGTTTCGAAGAAATATTCGAGGCCGTGCACGAGGCAGGCGGCCTGGTCGGAGTTCATGTTTGTGCCAATACCGATTGGTCGCTGATCCTAGATTCAGCGGCGGATATTGTCAGCTTTGATGCCTATGGTTATTTTGACCGCTTTGTCCTGTATGCCGAACAGATCAAGGCCTTCGTTGATTCGGGGAAAATACTAGCATGGGGTATCGTGCCGACTTTAGACCCGGAAGAAATTGAGCGGGCCACCGTCGAAGCGATCTGGGATCGGTGGATGTCCCAGGTCAACCAGATAGCGGAGCTTGGGATTGATTTGCCCAAACTGATATCGCAATCCCTAATTACGCCAAGCTGCGGCATGGGGTCATTGGGGCTTGATTCTGCTGAAAAGGTGATAAAGTTAACCAAGGCAGTTTCCCGAAAGGCCAGAAAGCTTATTCCCAAAATGAACTAAAATTCTAAATGACTAAAATTGTGGTGTCGCTTCGCTCCGTCCTTTTAGGTTTTATAAAATCGAAAGAATACATCAATTTTAGGCATTTTCTTGGGTAGCTACTGATTTCATTTGAGAAAGCTATGACTCAAAATACCAAGCATTTACAACAAAGACTCTAATCAGTGAGGTAATCGATGGTAGATGACAACAGTGCAAAGCAGTTTGCGGGTGCCACCCGCTATGTGTTGGATCAGGAATTGGCTAAAATTGTCAACATCTCAATGGCGCTGGAGATGCCGCTGTTGCTCAAAGGTGAGCCGGGAACCGGTAAAACCATGCTGGCCCATGCCATTGCGGAAAATTTAAAAATGCCGTTAATCGTGCTCAACGTAAAATCCAGTATGAAGCTGATCGAGGCTTTGTACCAGTATGACACACTGACCCGTTTGAATGACAGCCGTTTTGGAGATTCCAGCCGCGATGTCAGCAATATTGAAGAGTATATCAAAATGGGCAAAATCGGTCAGGCCTTTACCGCCGATGAACGGACCGTGCTGCTGATCGACGAAATCGACAAGGCGGACACGGATTTTCAGGATGACATGCTCGATGTGCTGGATCAGATGGAATTTGATATCATTGAGATCGATAAGACCATCACAGCCAAAAAGCGACCGGTGATCATCATTACCTCGAATGCCAAAAAAGATTTATCCGATCCATTTTTAGGCCGCTGTAATTTCCACCACATTGCCTTTCCCGATGCGGAGATGATGCGTAAAATTATCAGGGTGCATTTTCCGGATTTGGATTCCGACCTCATGGAAAAGGCCATTTCCGCCTTTTACCAGATGCGCAATCTGGATGCCATTGAGAAAAATCCGGCCACCCGTGAATTGATCAACTGGATCCGGGCCCTGAAAGCGGACCCTGATTTCAAACCCAAACAATTGGCCAAAGGTGATCTGCCGTATCTGGGGGTCCTGTTCAAAAAGAGCCAGGACTATGCCCGGGCCCAGCATGCGGTAAATGGACGGAGAATTAGGTGAAATAGCTGAAAGCTCATAGCTCATAGCTCGAAGCTGATAAGCTCATAGCTCATAGCTCATAGGTCTTAGGTCAGAGCTGAAAGCTGATAAGCTCGAAGTTCAAAGGGAATGATCACTTCATTATTTGCGTAAATAGCTGGAATTGGATAGAAGCAATAAGGTCTAAATGATGCGCAGCACTGTATAATTATTACGCGGGAGTTTCTATCTGGCAGCAATCGTCAGCTATTAATATCAATATTTGCAACCCTGGATATACCTGTTTTCAGGGCGGAATAATTATGTTTATCGAATTTTTCTATAAATTAAAGGAAGTCGGCATACCGGTCAGTCCGACCGCATTTTTAACCCTGCAAAAAGCCTTGGGCAAGGGGCTGGTGGTGACGCTGGAGGATTTTTATACCGCATCCCGGGCCATACTTGTCAAAAGTGAACGTTATTTTGACCTGTATGATCAAGTATTTGCCCACCATTTCCGGGGGGCGGAGATGCCGGATGTCGAGGGACTGGAACTCGACGAACTGGCCCGGGCCATGTTGGAGGCCTGGCTGCAAAAGCCCGAAGAGCTTTCCGAACTGTTGGGTGTTGATGAATCGACCCTGAACAAGCTGACCCCGGAGGAACTGATCGATTATTTTAAGGAGCGCCTTAAAGATCAGGACGGGCAGCATCATGGCGGGTCTAAATGGATCGGCACCGGCGGGTACTCCCCGGTGGGACATTCCGGATATCACCCGGGGGGCATGCGCGTGGGGGGAGTCTCCGGCAACAAATCAGCCGTCAAGGTGGCCATGGATCGACGCTACAAAGATTATTCCCTGCACGGACCCCTGACCCAGGCCATGGTGGGCGAGGCCCTGAAAAGGCTGCGCAACATGATCCCGGTGGGTCCCAGGGACCAGGTCAACATCGATGAGACGATTTACCAGACCATGAAAAACGGGGGTGAAATCGAGATCATATTTGACAGACGACTAAAAGACCGGCTGAAGGTAATTCTGGCCATTGACAACGGCGGCTGGTCCATGGATCCTTATATACCCGTCGTTCAAACTCTTTTCGATTATGCCGGAGATCAGTTCAAAGATATAAAAACCTTTTTTTTCCACAACACCATCTACTCCAATCTTTGGGAAGATCCGGCCCGGTATAAGAAGCCCAAACGACTGGATGAATTGATCCGTCTCGACCCTGAGACCCGATTTTTCATAGTGGGCGATGCCAGCATGGCGCCCTATGAGTTGATGGCCACGGACGGATCCATTCACATCGAGGAGCGCAGCGGTCTGCCCAGTATCGAATGTCTGAATCTCATCGCCAAAACCTTTCCCCATGCCGTGTGGCTCAACCCCGTTCCCGCCAGTATGTGGGACTACACCCGCACCATCAGCGCCATCCGGGATATATTTCCCATGTTTGAATTGACCATCGATGGGCTGGAGCAGGCGGTCACTCATATGATGATGAAGTAAGCGAGGAGCGGGTTGCGTGGTGCGCGTTACGGGATTCGCGTCGCGGGGCAGATCGCAAGACGCAGGGTGCATAGGGCACAGCGTGTTGGCGAAAAAGGAAGGAATGAGACCATCGATGTGGTGCCAGCAGCCAGCAGCCAGCGACCAGTAGCCAGGGGCTAGTTCACCTTATCTCTCCGGTCTTGTGTCATAGCGATCTCTTTTTGTAAACTTTGACATTTGATTTGTGAATACGGGACCCCGGTCCCACAAGATCAACCCGGTTGAATAGATATCCTTGCTCATTCCGGAAATCCGGCTTTTCGCATGTTATCGAGAATTATCTCAAGAAAGGCTTTATTTTTAATAATCGCTATTTTAGAAACCAAACTCACGGAAAGATGGGGCATCGACTCCAGGCATTGAGCGGCTGAAGCACGGGCTTCTTCTATTCGGTCCAATGCACTATACGTAACAGCCAGGTTGAAATGGACGATTGGAGCATCCGGGGCGCTCTGAAGCGCTTTTTTAAATTCAATTAATGCATCCTCATACTGTCCCTTCTGAGCGTAGCATCGGCCCAGCTCTAGAAAGTAATAATAGGCAGGAAAAGGATTAAGGCGTAATCCTTGCTTAATAACGGAAATTCCCTCATCAAGTTGCCCGGCGTTGCACAGATTCATCCCCAATGCCTGGTAGCATAAGGCTCCATTCGGATAAAGCCCCACAGATCGCTTTCCCGACGCAATCGCTTTATCATGTTGCCCGATCCTGCCATAAAGAATGCCCAGTAAAGCGAGGGCAAATCCATCAGATTCATCCAGAGAAAGTGCCTTCCGGGCAAACCCAAAGGCCTTTTTGAGATTCTCGCGGGGTGATATGCCTCCCTGCGCAAGATTGAGGTGATACCAACCCTGGAGCCTGTATCCTATTGCCAATTCAGGTGCAGCATCAGTGATCTCCCGTGCCAGCTGACCACGCCGCAGGAGGCTTTCACGGGAACCTTCTTTCCCGAGCGACAATGCCTGCAAAATTTTATAATACGTATCGGGGCTACCATAATTTTTATTATAAATTCGGGCCTGCTCACCTTCGGTAAGCTTAACACGCAGGCCGGTGACGACATTCATCGTGATTTCATCCTGGATTTTAAAAATGTCCTGAGAATCACGATCATAGTTTTCGGCCCACAGATGCTGCCCTTTGACGGCATCGATCAACTGGGCGGTGATTCGAAACCTGTCTCCGGATTTCCTGACACTGCCCTCGAGAACATATCGAACTCCAAGCTCTTCGCTGATCTGCTGGACCTTAACCGGCTTGCCTTTATAGGAAAACGATGAGTTCCGGGCAATCACGAATAGCTCTCCCACCTGAGACAGAGCGGTGATAATTTCTTCTGCGATACCGTCGCTGAAATACTCCTGGGAAGGGTCGCCGGTCAGGTTGTCGAAAGCCAGGACGGCGATCGAGGATTTATCAGGCAAAGCGTGAGCCATTTTATCAACCGAGGCCGGATCGATAGTTGGACGGCGCGGGTAAAACTGCCAGATTCCAAAGGCGGCCGCAACCACTACCACCAGTGCTGCTGAGACAGCTGTTTTGCGCCATTTTCGTCTTGTGATTTTTTTGGCCTTAACGACTCGATGAGCGGCTGCACCCGGATGTGACATCACCCGATATACCGGTATCGGTACACTTATGTTTTTGACCTGATGTTCTCCAAGGTCTTCGTACCCCAAATCAAGTTTGTTCACCACCTGGTCGTATGCGATTCCTGAAATACAGATGCCACCGGCTTCTGCCAGCGACTCCACCCGGGCGGCAATATTGACGCCATCACCGTAGATGCGGCCGTCCTCTTCGATGACATCCCCCAGGTTGACGCCGATCCGAAATTGCATTTTGCGGTTATATTCCAGTTCGGCATTTCTTTCCCCCAGGTCGCGCTGAATTTCAACAGCACAGTTGACGGCATCTACCACACTGCTGAATTCGGACAGGATGTTGTCTCCTGGGGCGTCCACTACACGTCCACGAAATTGCTGCACCAGATCGGCGATGGCGATGCGGTAGGCGGTCAGCGTGCGGACCGTGGCCTCCTCGTCATCGTCCATCAGCCGGCTATAGCCCTCCACATCGGCACTCAGGATAGCGGCCAGCTTGCGTTTGAAATCCTCTTGAGTCATAAGGCACCCTCGATTTTCGAAGAATTTAAATTAAGGAATTCAGCAAATGGAATAGTTACAGAAGCCCGTTGTAAGACGAGAACCAAGAATCTATTCAGAGAAAGTATAACCTGGAGAGGGGGCATGGAGAGCGAAAGCTCAATTTAGCGTAGAGTTTCCGGATACTCCAGAATGACGCAGAACCAGAGTTGTATCTAAGTTCTACGCGCCGCAATTGGAAGATAAATAAATAAAGTCGAAAACGACATTCAGCTGCTATCCAAAGTAAGCTTCCACGGGGAGCTTTGCTATAGTGTGGTCAAAGCCAGGCAGGATGACGAAGAAAACGGTAGCGATAATTTCCAAGAGTCAGTTTCAAGTGAATTTGTGGCTTGATTTTACAATCACCTCATAAGCAGCTTTCCTCCAATCATTTGTTGATACGCCGTATTACAAGATGCTTTAACATAAACTTCTGACCGTCCTCTCGAAGAAGTGCTTTTTACATATATCTCAATTTTCTTACCTAAATACTCTAATGCCACAATATGGTTTGTCAAAAATTTTACCGGAATGTCTTTTTGTTTTCTATATTATTGGTTTGATCAGTCCGGCAAGGGCTTCAATCGCATAACGCGGAATGGATAAGACTGAGTCTTCAAATGATAAGGGGTGGAGAGAAATGCGGATGCCGAATGGAGCGTTTTTTTCAGGAAGAAATTGTCAAATATTAGACTCTATAATAAACATTTTCGTCAAATATTGCGCCGTTTAGTTGACATTCTTATCAAAAAATAGGGGCAAATAAGAAACAACGATTTTATAGATTGCATTTGGGCTGGATAAAAAGTCTGTGAAAGTTTGCGTGGGTCTGTGGCTATACGATCCTGTACAGCCGATTGGTATTTTTCCAGACGACATCGGCCAGTTCCTCCGGATCCTCATTTCTGACTTCGGCCAGCTTCAGGAGAACCGATTTGACAAAGGCGGGTTCGTTGCGCCGGATGCGGTTTTTTTTCAGGTGCCGGCACCAGGTAGGGGGCATCGGTTTCCACTAACAGGCGTTCCGGCGGGATGCCGATGACAAATTTACGCAAGTCGCGCCCGCGGCTTTTTACGGTTAGAATTCCCGTGATGCCGATATGAAGGCCCAGGGCAAGGTATTGATCGAGTTCATATTGGTTGCCGCTGAAACAGTGCACGACGCCGTCAATAGATTTGACTTTCCAGCCTTGCAGGATTTCAAAAAAGCGTCCGTTGCTGTCCCTTTCATGAAAGATCATTGGCAGTTTAGCCTCACCTGCGGCTTCAAGTTGTCTTTCAAACCATTTTTCCTGATCCCGGCGGGGTGAGTACATGCGGTTAAAATCCAGCCCCATCTCTCCCCATGCCCGAACTTTCTCATTTTTTGCCAGATCGATGAGATCCTGCAGATGGGATTCGCTGCAGTTTTTGGCATCATGGGGATGAATTCCCACCGACGCATATATTCCGGTATGCGATTGTGCCAAGGAGACGGCCTCCTGCGAGGTTCTCCGATTCACGCCGATCGTCATCACACGGGTGACTCCGGCCCTGCGCGCACGATCGATCACGGCCCCAAGATCTTTGGCAAACGATTTGTCATCCAGATGGCAATGACTGTCAAAGATTCTCATCATACCTACTCCCTTTTCCCCTGCAAGCCGATTGTCGAACGCCAACATCTTCCTTCCACCCAATACCCTAACCCGGATAAACCGGAAATACGAAACTCGAAAACCCCGCCTCGGCGGGGAACAAATCCAAAATTTCAAAATTCAAATGTCTCAAACAAAATTACCGTCGTGACAAAGTTGAATTCAATTCAAATTTTTTGTGGTTGCTTGTATGTTAGTGCTTTACAAAGATGCAAACAAATGTTTTGCACAATTTGCGCAGAACTGATTTGGTAACTGTCTAATCAACTCAATAAACTACGCTACCCAGTACCGAACACCTAAAGCCAAATCTTCCAGCATCCAGTATCGAGCATCCAGCATCGAGTATCCAGCATCCAGAATGCCGTTTCTATCACCCGTCCATCGGAATATCAATATTTTTGCCTTGATTTAATGCAGGGCTTTTGAGAATATGCTCTTTTAATTAAGATGACTCGACAGCTCGTCCCATCCCTATAGGACTGCTGGTTGTCAGATATCAATTATCCGCTGGAGGTATAAAATGTTTAATATCATTAAGCGTGAAGAAATGTCGGAGGGTAACGTCATCCTCAACGAGATCGAGGCGCCCAAAATTGCCCTCAAGGCCAAACCCGGCCAGTTTGTGATCCTGAAATCCGGTGAAGATGGCGAACGCATTCCGTTGACCATGGCCGAAACGGATGCCGCCAAGGGCACCATAACGGTGATATATATGGTCGTCGGTAAATCGACCGCCCTGTTCAAAACCTTGCAGGTTGGTGACGGCTTCACGGACGTTATTGGGCCGCTGGGCAAACCGACTCATATTGAGAATATCGGGAACGTGGTGTGTGTCGGCGGCGGCACCGGAATTGCTGTTTTGCATCCCATTACCCGGGCCATGAAAGAAGTCGGCAACAATGTCACCAGCATTATCGGGGCGCGCAGCAAGGATTTACTCATTTTGGAAGACAAAATGAAGGCCGCCTCCCATGAACTGAGAGTGTGCACGGACGATGGTTCCTACGGGCACCATGGATTTGTTACCGATGTATTGAAAGAAATCCTGGAAACCGGCGGGATCGATCAGGTGGTTGCCATCGGTCCGGTACCGATGATGAAATTCGTGTCACTGATTACCAAAGAATTCAATGTGCCGACGCTGGTCAGTTTGAACCCCATTATGGTGGACGGTACCGGAATGTGCGGCGGCTGCCGGGTCACGGTCGGTGGGCGATCCAAATTTGCCTGTGTCGATGGACCTGAATTTGATGGCCACCAGGTGGATTACGACGAATTGATGCTACGGCTGCAGGCCTACTGCGAAGACGAACAAAAGTGCTACTAAGAGTTCTGTGTTTTTGAAGAAAACTGAGTTTTGGTTATTGGTTATTCGTTCAGGATGGAAAATATCGAATCAGTTCTTCTAAATGATCACCCGAATCGGACATTAGCATGTCATTTATCCTAATAACAGATAACAATTAACTTCCGGTCTATCTACCATTTAAAGGATTAATTTAAGGCGATGTCTTCGAGTCCCCATGATTTGGTTCTGCGTAGCCGGATTCCGGAAAGCCTCATAATGAGGATAATCATCATATCGATAGTGGGGATCG
>Ga0209367_1000006_pt1 | contig 129917 bp, 114 predicted proteins | sample WorMetLIZISLAND2_FD_187412 | JGI IMG/M metagenome (GOLD analysis project Ga0209367, IMG submission 187412) | Marine gutless worms symbiont microbial communities from Max Planck institute for Marine Microbiology, Germany - Olavius geniculatus... ...
GAAAATAAATATTCCTGGTTCCTAATTTCTGGTAACATAATCTGCCTCCTTTTCGATTTAGTTTCGGAGTATAACAGATTATGTGACCATAATCAACAATTATTTATATATAACTTTCGTTGTAGGGCTAAGTGTTTTCCCAAATACCAAACACGAAACACCAAACACATGATGAATTCGACTTTTTACGAATTCATCAAGTTTGAATCGATTCACGGATTCCCGGAATGGTTTCGATTCAAGCCGTTTTTCTCGCAGACCGCATTTAATGGTGTCGTCGCTAGGCGGAAGACCATAGAACGTCCCCGCAAAGCGAAGGGCTGTGGGATCCGGCTGAAAAATCTTCGAAAGCCCGCCGCTCTTTTCCCAAGGTCGTGTCATTGCCGTGGCCCGAAAACACCCGGGTTTCGTCGGGCAACACAAAAATTTTGCCGGTCAGAGAATCCAGGATATTTTTGAAATCAGCGGGGGAGCCGGTTTTGCCCGGTCCGTTGGGGAACAGGGTGTCGCCGGCGATCAGGTAGCTGCCGGTCAAGAAACAGACACTCCCCGGTGTGTGTCCCGGTGTATGCAATACCGTTAATTCAATATCACCGAAAGAAATTGCATCTCCATCGTTTATCAATTGATCCGCCGGCACCGGCAGGCTGCCGGCATCATCGGCATGAGCGGCGATCGGTAAATTCAGGGTCGACTTTAATTCGGCCAGAGCACCGGTATGGTCCATGTGATTGTGGGTAATCAAGATATGCTTCGGGCGGGTTCCTTCGAGCAGTTTCAAAATTTTTCCGGCATCGGCCGGCGCATCCACGATCACACTCTCGTCAGTATGGCGGCAGATCAAGATGTAGGCGTTAGTGCCAAACGGCCCCAATTCGAGTTTCTCAATTTGGATTCGATCATCATTTACCACGGTAGTCATGTCGATCTCCTTGATTGTCAAAAAAGGTTCACGGTCCAAGGTTCAAGGTTCAAAGGTCATTACCTGAATTTTTAACTAACAATCACCAACTCGCCAGATTTGTCAAATTAGCCTCGAACTGCTTTCAGGAAATTTGCGTGCAAAATTCAAGTATTAAAACGACTGAGCGACACGCGGCGCAAGCGCCTGGGCTACGCGAGCGACATCCATGAATCTTCAATCTTCAGTCTTCATTCTTCAATTACCAATACCGGCCGAGCGCAGTCGCGGCGGCAGGACAAATACCCGGCGCATGCCTTCCTGCAGGGAAATGGCCTCCTCCGGGCAAAAACGGGAGCAGACACCGCAGCCCAGGCAGGCGTTTTCCTCCCGCTGTGCCAGGCCTTCATCGTTCAGGGCGATGGCATCCGTCGGACACCAGTCCACGCAGATTCCACAGCCGCTGCAGGATTGCGGATCGATCAACGCAAGATGATAGGTGGAGTTGATCATCGGCAGTGTCCCTTTGCGCCAGAGGCCCAGCGCATCACAGCAATCCTTGCAGCAGTTGCAAATGCTGGTTTCCGGACTGGTTTCCCGGGAGCCCGGATGGAAGGCCTTGTGGATCAATCCCGCCTGGGCCGCCTCGGCCATGATTTTGCGGGCTTCATCCCGGCTGACTTTTTTAGCAAATCCCTGGGCTGAGGTATGGCGGGCGGATTTTCCAAATGTAAAACAATTTAAAGTAGGCGCCCGGGTTTCGCAGTCATCGCCTAACAGACTGCGCCGTTGCCGGCAAAAACAATAACCCACGGCAATATCGTCAAACTTATCGATAATCTCCTCGACGGTCTGGCTTGGCAATATAAACTCTTCGGAATCATCCAGGGATTTTTGAACCGGAATTATTTTCACCGGCTGACCATCCTCGGTTAATTTATTGGGCACGGTGCGATCCGCCGCCGGGGCGGACTTGAACAAGGGCATCAGCGCATCATAATTTCCCTGGATCTGATCTCTCAGCTCGTCCAGCAGCGCCTCAAATAGACGTGCCAGATTTTTTTCCTCCTGGCTTCCGCTCAACTCCACCATGAATTTGTATTCCATCACGCCGACCAGCATAAACGGCAACAACCGGTATATCATGAGTCCGGAGGAACTTGGTTGATTGAAGATAAGACCCTTCCTGGCAAGGCTCGCTGCCAGTTGGTCGGCTTTTTCTTCTGTAAAACCGCTCGATTCTACCAGCTCAGCTAAAGTTTGCGATGGTTTTTCGTTGAAAGCACAGATCAAGTCGAGCTCTTCCGCATTTCTCCCCACGATGGCCTCAATAATTGCGATGGCCGTGTCGCTGACCTGAAATTGAACCATGCCCTGTTTACAAACCACACCGGCTGCCTTCTTAAATCTGTCCGCCATCGTCAACTGCGCCATTGAGTTTTCCTCCTTCGATAAATGATTAACCCTGAACTTTGAACCCTGAACCTGTGAACCTATCTGATATTCCTTTGCACATTAACATTATCGCTGTCAAAAGTGCGGAAAATTAATTTTTCGCGCTCCCGGCGATCCGGGGCTAAACCGACCGGCCGGCAGGCGTCCAGCATGCGGCCGGCATCTTCCTTCGACGGGATGGCCGCCAACCCCTCACCGGTCTTTTTGCCGGAAACCGTATCCAGTACAATCGCCGAATTGCCGTCAGAAACGACTGCCAACGGTATCTGGTAATCATCAAGCAGCCTGGCGGCGGCAACAATCTCCCGCTCCCTGGAGCCGAGTGATCCGGCGGCACATTTTATGGCCATGATCCGCAGCCGGTCGGCGCTGCTGCTGATCACCAGATCGACCTGGGAGCGGTAAGGTTTTCCGGCTATGATCATCTCGAGTTTCACATCGACTTCGATGTCGGTCTTCGAATATCCCTTTTCATTGACCAAATACTGTTCGACCGCCTGCCGGTTAGCCTCGGCGCCGATATTTGGAATTTCCCGGCCGGTGACGAAATCAGTGATCATCGTGTAGGGTTTTAGGGTATTTGACATAATACAATTTCAAAATCGGATTAGCCGTAAAAGAACGAACTAAAACGAACTAAAATTATGGCGTCGTCACACTGCTTATTATTAATAATGCAGTTAGTAGATATGCCATACAGTGGAATTAAACTGCAAAACAGTGTAGGCAAAAAAGCCACTATACTTCAATAAAATCGATAGAATACCTTAAGTTTAGTCATTTTAGTCATTTTCTATTTTTAGGCATTCCTCATCAATTATTACGCACTCTGCAAGAGAACATACTTTAAAACAAATAGTGATAAAACCACCATTGCCGCCCCTAGCCATCCGCCATCTTTTGAGCGGAATCTTCGGCATCACGATGCTTTTTGAGGGATGGGGTCATAATGCGTTGGGCATCGACCCACAATCCTTCCAGGTCATAAAACTCCCGGATCGGTTCATAGAACACGTGGATGATCACATGCCCGTAGTCCAGCAGCACCCAGTGGCCGTCCTTGGTGCCTTCGACATTGATGGGTTTTATTTTGTGTTTCTTTAAATTGGTTTTGATATGTTCTGCAATAGCAATGACCTGGCGATTGGACCGCCCGCTGCAGAAAATAAAGACATCCGCATAGGAAGTCATCTCAGCCACGTCAAGAGCTACGACATTCAGCGCCTTTTTACCCAGGATCGCCTTGATATATAGATCAAGGGGTGGGTCCATGTCCTTGGTCATAAATAAAGTCCTTTGGAACGAATATAATCCGCTACCGTCTGCGGTACTAAGTATTTAATCGACTGTTCCGAGTTAATCAGGTTTCTAATCTTGGTCGACGAGATGTCCAGGGCGGTCACCTCCCAAATATACACCGGTTGTTTGTCCTTGGCTTGATAGCAGTTTTGAGATTCAGAAAAAACATAGTCGGCGGATATGTTGGATGCAACAAATTTTTCCATGAGCTTCCAGCCGGAGTCGTTATCAGTCCTGCCGGAGTCGGGACGACTCAGGATAATAAATGGTATTTGCATCAGCAATTCATCATAGGACTTCCAGCTGTCGATCTCCAAAAAAGCATCCATCCCCATAATCAGGAAGATTCGGGAGGGTTTCGGCAGCATGTGTTTGAAGTGCTGAACCGTATCAATCGTGTAAGATGGGCCTGATCTTTTGAGCTCGACCTCGGAAATCGCGAGACCCGGAGCACCTTCAAGGGCCAGGTTGAGCATATGCAGGCGGTCGGCGGCATCCGCCACTTCACCGGGCATTTTATGGGGCGGAATGGCCGCGGGGATTAAAATAACCTCATCCAGGCCGAAACCATCCTTGACCTCCAGGGCCGCCCGCAGGTGGCCGATGTGAACCGGATTGAAAGTCCCACCGAATAGTCCGATTTGCATAGGAACCTGTTATTGGTTATTTGTTATTAGTCATTGGTTATCCGAAGTTGTGATATCATACCTCAAGCGAAGCGCTCCTCAAACGCAGTGCTCCTCGAGCGCAGCGCTCATTTACGCTTCTCTTATTTGTCCGCTCCCCTGGACTATGAATTTAGTCGTCGTAAGCTCCTCCAATCCCATGGGACCGAAGGCGTGCAGTTTCGAAGTGCTGATCCCGATCTCGGCGCCCAGGCCTAACTGGCCGCCATCATTAAAACGCGTTGACGCATTGACCAGGACAACGGACGAATCGGTTTCGCGAACAAATCGTTGGGCCCGATCATAGTTGCGGGTCACGATGGCCTCCGTGTGCCGGGAAGAATACCTCGCTATGTGAGCCATGGCTTCGTCCATATCCGCGACGACTTTAACGGCCAGAATCAGATCCAGATACTCCGCCGGCCAGTCCGATTCGGCCGCCGTTTCGGCATTGCTTACCAAACGGCAGGTTATGTCACATCCTCTGATTTCCACCCCGGCTTCCGTAAACCGTTGCGCCATTTCAGGCAAAAACGCATCGGCGGCGGCCTGATGAACAAGCAGCGTCTCCATGGCATTGCACACCCCGGGACGCTGAACTTTGGCGTTGAAACAGATCTCCTGAGCCATTTTCAAGTCGGCATCCTCATCGACGTAAACATGGCAAACTCCCTTGTAGTGCTTAAGGACCGGAATTTTCGAATGCTGTACCACGAACCGGATAAGTCCCTCTCCGCCCCGCGGAATGATAAGGTCCACAAATTCTTCCTGCTGCAACAGCGCCAGGACGGCCTCACGTTCCCGCGACGGCACGACCTGGACGGATGTTTGCGGCATTCCGGTGTCTTCCAGTGCACGCTGGATGATCTTTGCCAGGGCCTGATTTGAATGGAATGCTTCAGAGCCGCCCCGCAGGATGACGGCATTGCCGGCTTTAAGGCACAAGCCGGCGGCATCGACGGTCACGTTGGGCCGTGATTCGTAAATAATGCCGATGACGCCCAGCGGGATTCGCATGCGGGCAACCTGCAGACCGTTGGGCCGAATCCAGGTCGGGCTCATGGTACCGACGGGATCATTCAATGCAACCACATCCTTTAAACCGGTCACCATCGCCGCGATGGTCTGATCTCCAACCGTCAGCCGATCGATCATGGCTGCGGAAAGACCCTGCTCCCGCGCCCGCACCAGATCTTTTTCATTTTCGGCCTGGATAAAAGCAGCGTCTCTTGCCAATCCATCGGCAATCGACAATAAGGCTGCATTTTTCTGATCGGAAGAAACCCCGACCAGCCGGTTGGCCGCCTCCCGCCCGTCCTGAGCTATTGTGGTGATGGTGGATTCAATAGTCGTGGTTAAATTCCGGAAATAATATGAATTCGCTTGTTATCCCGAGCGTCCGGGACTGTAATTGCATATAACTAATGGTTTCAGGTGTCGGGTGTCGGGTGTCGGGTGTCAGGAAAATATATTGAAACTTCGAGTCCGAATACTGGGTCCCTGCAGCCGCCTGGTGGGCGGGGATAAACCCCGCCGCTTTCTTATCGAACGCCCCCGCTGAAGCGGGATGACACGTCTATCTCAGGAAATTAAGGTGTACCCCGTGTACCGAACACCGAAAACCGAACACCGAAAGCCGGCCCTTTCCCTTTAACCTTAAACCTTATACCTTACACCTTAAACCCTCTACCTTCCCCCTTCCGACTTCCCCCTTTCGACTTCCGCATTCCGACTTCCGCATTCCACCTTCCACCTTTTATCTTATATCTCATCTTCAGTCGTAATAGCAAGATTGTCCCGGTGAATAATCTCATCATAGGATTTATGCCCCAGCACCTGCTTTATCCGGTTGGATTTCAGCCCCTTGATTTTGTCAATATCAGTCGAACTATAATTGACCAACCCGATTCCCAGAGATTCGTTGTGCTGGTTTTGAAATTCTACCGGGGCACCGGCCCCAAATTCCTTTTGTACCGAAATTATTCCGCTGGGCAAAAGGCTTTTGCCGTTTTCTAAAATTGCTTTAACGGCACCGTCATCGATTATAATCGTGCCCCTGGGCTTTAGGCTGTAGGCAATCCAACACTTGCGGCTGGTCAACCTCTGCTTGCGTGGTATAAAGAACGTCCCATGCTGCTGGCCGGAATACAGCTTGAGCAGAATATTGGGCTTGTCCCCTTTGGCAATTACCATGGGCACACCGGCTGAATTGACTTTGCGGGCCGCTTTGATTTTGCTGATCATCCCGCCCGTTCCCAGGGCACCGGGGATATCTCCGGCGTACTTTTCAGTCTCTTTGTTGATACGCGTGACCGTATCGATCAATTGGGCATCCGCATGCACCCGTGGATCCCGGGTAAACAGGCCGTCTATGTCAGTAAGATTAATCAGCAAATCCGCATCCATCAAGAGGGTGATCATGGCGGCCAGGTTGTCATTATCACCCAGTTTAATCTCTTCCACCCACACCGTGTCGTTCTCGTTGACGATCGGGACCACCTGCCATGCCAGCAGGGTGTTCAAAGTGTTGCGGGCATTTAAATAGCGTTTACGATTGGATAGATCTTCGCTGGTTAAAAGAATCTGGGCAACTTTCAGCTTGTGGCGGCCGAAGGCTTTTTCATATTCCATCATCAAGCCGGCCTGCCCGACAGCGGCTACGGCCTGCCGTTTGGGAAGTTCATCCGGTCGGGTGGAAAGACCGATTTTTTTTATCCCTGAAGCCATGGCCCCTGATGATACCAGGATCACTTCCAAGCCGTCCTCGATCAACTTGCTTATTTGACGGGAAATGGACCGCATGGCTTTTAAATTTAAGCCATTGTCCTCGGTCAGGACGTTGCTGCCCACCTTGACCACGATCCGTTTGGCTGAATCAAAACTCAATCTGCTCTTTGCTATCATTCCACTATTTTTCCATGTGCCAGATATAACCCGAGGCCCCTAAAAACAGGTAGTTTATCGAGGGGCTTTAAATGTTCTAAATTTCGGAGGGTTGGAGTACTGGAGTGCTGGAGTAATGTCTGAAGGTTGGATGTCTTCTCTTTATGTCCCAAAACTCCAGTACTCCATTACACCAGGTTCGAGACATTACATAAGTTCTTGAAAACTGGAAATTACCTTTTTTGGGTATCCATTTTCTGAAATCACATCATGTTGGCGCAGGATTTTTGTCATAACCAGATTTAAAATTTAATCAACACTGTCGAATTATTTTAATATGACAGAGCGAAGCGAAACCATAAATCTTCAATCTTCAATCTTCATTTCCGGCTTCGCCGGGTTGGGTTATAGTTGCGCTTTTTTATACCCCGGTACTCCAACACTCCAATACTCCATTTCAATAGCTTCTTGAAATCCTAAAATTGTCTTTCTATCGTTTATGGGACCGAAGCAAAATTCAAATGGTAATTACAAGGCTTAGATCTAATTTGCCAGATGCTCAACTAACTTTAATTTCAACGCGTCGATCCCCTGGCGCGCAGCGGCAGAAATCGTCAGGACCGGCCGATCCGTGACAGCTGCCTGAAATATCTCTGCGATCCTTTCGGTACCCGGGATATCCATTTTGTTTAAAACGAGGATCTGGGGCTTTTCCGACAACAGCGGGTTGTATTGCGCCAGTTCTCCATTGATGGTTTCATAGCTTGCCAGCGGATTTTGGGGATCGATATTCGACGCGTCTACCAGGTGAACCAGGATCCGGGTCCTTTCAATATGGCGCAGAAATCGGATACCCAGGCCGGCACCCTGGTGCGCACCTTCGATCAAGCCGGGTATATCGGCCACGACAAAAGATTCTTCCTGGTCGGGTTGAACGACACCAAGCGTCGGATTGAGAGTCGTGAAAGGGTAGTCGGCAATTTTAGGGGTAGCTGAAGATAAGACACTGATCAGGGTTGATTTTCCGGCATTCGGCAACCCGATAATTCCGACATCGGCCAGCAGTTTGAGTTCGAGCTTGAGTTTGAAGAATTGGCCGGTTTCGCCGGGCTGCGCATAGCGCGGAGCGCGCTTGGTGGAGGTTTTGAAGCGTGAGTTTCCCTGACCACCGCGACCACCCGCAGCCGCCATGAGCGATTCACCGGGCTGGGTGAAATCTTTCAACAAATCGTTGGTGTCGGCATCGCTGACCAGGGTACCCGGCGGTATTTCGATGATAAGATCTTCACCGTTTTTGCCGGTTTTATTCTTTCCCTGGCCATGGGCACCGTTTTTTGCCTTAAACTGCCGCTTGAACCGGAAGGGGTATAAGGTGCGCCGGCGCGACGTGCTTTGCAGAATTACATCGCCACCTTTGCCCCCGTCGCCGCCATCCGGACCACCGCGGGGAACAAATTTCTCGCGTCGAAAACTGACACAGCCGCGCCCGCCGTCTCCGGATTGAACGGTAATGAACACTTCATCTATAAATTTCACTCTGCATGAACACTCACTTTTTTGCGATCGCGCCCCAGTCTTTCATACGCCACGGTACCATCAATTTTGGCAAAGAGGGTGTAATCCTTGCCCATGCCAACGTTTATCCCCGGATGAATTTTAGTGCCCAGCTGACGCACCAGGATATTGCCGGCTTTTACCTTTTCGCCCCCGTAGCGCTTGACACCGCGCCGTTGGGCATTGCTGTCGCGACCGTTTTTGGAACTGCCGCCTGCTTTTTTGTGAGCCATTTTTTACTCCTAATTTAGCCGCCCTGAAAATCGCGAGTTCAGGGTGTTAAGCTTATTTATCGTGGAAACTGTTTCAATTTATCAAAATGGAGACCCGGCGGCTAAATTTATTTTATGCTTCGCATATATTTCAGTTCATTTCAGATCAGCTGCCGGCATTTACAAATGACAACATTGTATCAGGTAGTCTGTAAATGTTTAATCTTCGGCCTTCTCCTTTGGCGCCGCTTTTTTGGTTGCGGGCTTCTTGGCGTCTGTTTCTTCGGGAGTAGCCTTTTTGGCCTCGGTTTTCTTGGCGGCCGCTTTGGTTTCTGGCTTCTCAGCACCCGTTTCTTCACCTGCAGCCTTCTTTTTCTCCGTTTTCTTAGGTGCTGCCTTCTTGGCTTCGGTTTTCTTGGCGGACTCTTTCTTGGGAGCGGCTTTCTTCGCTTCGGCCTTCTTGGCTTCAGGTTCAGCCTCGACCTTTTTGGCCTCCGGCTTGGGTTCGTCCGCTTTTTTCGGCGTTTTTTTCGCCGCGGCTTCCTTGGTGCTTATACTGTCGATTTGTACGGCCGTAAATTGCTGGCGATGCCCCTGCTTGCGGCGGTAGCGTTTGCGTCTTTTGTACTTAAAAACGATAATTTTTTTGGCTTTGCCCTGCTCGACAATGTGCCCTTCTACCGCAACATCATCCAGCACGGGCTGGCCGATGCTTACCGTTTCTCCATCTGAATACATCAGCACCCTGTCAAATGTCACGGAACTGCCGACATCCCCGGGGATTTTTTCAACTCTTAGAATTTCACCTTGCTCGACTTTGTATTGTTTTCCGCCTGTATTGACGACCGCGTACATCGGTTTAGCCTCCTGTGAATTATGGCTCCAGGTTCAGGGGTCACGGTTCAAGGGCTACTATATTCACAATCAGCTGCTTTTCAGCCCTCTCAGCTTGGCGCACAGGCCTTGAACAGTGACCGCTGAACCCTTCGACCTGGGTATAAATTAACATCTGATTCAAAATTTGCAAATATTAATCTTTTCCATTCGTTTGTCAAGAAAATAATGAAAATAGACAAATGACGATTCAGACATATCTTTATAGATGAATTTTAAATACGATAAATGAGCAGCACCAATAAAAATGTGAAGCGTACATTAATTTATCCACCCGGTGAAAGCCGAATCAATCTATTGATTTATCACAGAACCGAATAACCATGTCGAAACCGGTTACGACCATTTAAAAGGGTGGAGAAATTAGGAGACTTTATTGAATAAGACCATTCCACAGCGAATTATCCATTGGGACCGATCAACGCAACAATCAAAAAGCAGGGATCTGCTGGGAGAGGAACCGCTTTCGATTCGTATTCAGGGAAACCCGTATTCGGTAGTGATGCGCACCCCGGGGGATGAAATCGAACTGGTCGCCGGATTTTGCCTGACGGAAGGAATCATTGACACGCCCGATGATTACAAGTCCCTGGCCTTCTGCGACGGCGAGGATACCAACACGGTGGCCGTCACCCTGGTGCCGTCGCGGCGCAAAGAAATATCTCAAATTCTGGATCGCCGTGGATTTATCAGTCAAACCAGCTGCGGCCTTTGCGGCAAAGAGATCGTGAAGGATCTTTTCCAGCAAATTCAACCGCTCGAGGACAACGGCCGCCTCGATATCGACCGGGCCAGCACCTGCCTGGAAAAAATTTCCCGGCACCAGCCCTTGCGCCAACAAACCCGCGCGGCCCATGCGGCGCTGTTATTTGATTCGAAATTTGAGCTATTGGCGTCGGCCGAAGATGTCGGGCGCCACAATGCACTCGACAAAGTCATCGGCAAAGTGTTTCTGGACAACCATCTTGATCGGACGGCCCTGCTGGTCCTGTCGTCACGCATCAGCTTCGAACTGGTTCAAAAAGCCGCCCGGGCGCGCATCCCCGTCATATTGGCCATATCCCGTCCCACGGCATTGGCGGTGCAGCTGGCCGCCGAACTCAATATCACGCTGGCCACCAAATCCTCGGAAGAACCGGGCATATATGTTTTTACCGCCGCCCAACGCCTGTTGGACGAGCGGTGAAGATCCGGGCCCCGAGGACTTAGCCTTGATTCACTCCAGAGGGGTGATGCAAATGGCAACTTTTGCAATCAGTGTTCAGGTGTCAGGTGTCAGCAGCTGAAGTCGATCCACCGGATTGAAGTGGATCATGAGGTGGATTTTCATTCACCGCTGGTGAACTTCATCCACAAACCGGTTAGGGACAGGACTCAGGAATCTTTTTTGCCGACACCTGAAACCTGACACCTGAAACCATAGTTAACCTTAACAGTTGGAATAGCCGATTCTCTCTGACCTGGCACAAAGAACAGCTTTTCCGCGACAAAACCATGGAGGTACCCATGCAGTATTCAAATTTCGGCAATACGGGGCTGATGGTCTCCCGCATGGCCTTCGGCGCCATGACCTTCGGCCAGGGGACCCTGATCGGTGAACTGAAAAATAACATTGATCAGCAGACGGCTGATCAGATGGTGGGAAGGTGTCTGGATGCCGGCATCAATTTTTTTGACACGGCTGATATGTATACCACCGGTCAATCTGAAATGATGTTGGGTAAAGCACTGAAAAGTAAACGGAATGACGTGATCATCACAACTAAGTGCGGCTTTCGCAGCGGTGACGCGGTGACCGCCAGCGGACTGTCCTACCGCTATATCCTGCAGGCGGTGGAATCAAGTCTGAAACGTCTCGAAACGGATTATATCGATTTATTTCTGGTTCATATTCCAGATCCGTTCACACCCCTCGAGGAAACCGCCCGGGCTCTTGATGAGGTTGTCCAAAAAGGATGGGTGCGTTATGTAGGCTGCAGCAACTACCCGGCCTGGAAAGCCCAGAAAATGCTTGCCGTTCAGGAAAGAGACCGCCGGGTTCGCTGGATCGGGGCCCAGATGTATTATTCCCTGCTGGGTCGCGACCTGGAAAACGACGTCGTACCGTTTATAGAAGACAATGGATGGGGATTGATGGTCTGGAGTCCGCTGGCCAGCGGCTTTTTGTCCGGCAAATATACCCGCGAAAATCCCGTTCCGGCGGACAGCCGGCGGGCCAAATTCGATTTTCCACCGATTGACGTGGATAAGGGATATGAGGTGGTCGCCAAATTAAAGGAGCTCGGCGCCAAGTATGAAGCATCCGTTGCGCAAATGGCACTGGCCTGGCTGTTGGCCAAACCCTATGTTTCCAGCGTCATCATCGGCGCCACAAATTCAGAACAACTGGAAGACAATCTGGCCGCTGCAAGGATAAGCCTATCGGCAGAAGATGTCCAGGTGCTGGACGAGTCGACCCAACCCCATGTTCCCTATCCGGCCTGGATGCAGCCCATGGGTTGGGATGAGAAAGTGAAGGAGGCGCTTGGGGCATAGGGCAGAGAAGAATGAACTCGGAAGTCGGAATGCGGCCTTCGACGAGCTCAGGCGAGACAAAGTCGGAAAACAGATGAAACAGGTCGGAAGGCAGAGGGCAGAGCGCAGAGGGCAAAGGGCGGAGCGTTTGGGGCAGAGGGTCGAATGTCGAATTGAGGAATTCTTTCTATTTTATTTTTTAAAAGAACAGAGCGAAGCGATTCAATCATTCGCCATTCGTCATTCGTCATTTATAGGGTCCTCCGGACCCTCAAGCACAGCCTCATGTCGGGCCGCATCCCGTGGAGGACATCAGATCTTCAGAATCCCGGTTGGTGCAGGCGGGCTTTTCGACGCTGGCCGCCGCCCGGCTGAAACGCTTTTTCAGTGAAACTGTCATACGATAAAGCGGTTTCACAGACAAGGCCAACACCAAAACGGCACCTGCCGCCTGGATCCATAATGGCATCACCTCGGAAGCCTGACCCACCATGGCCCGGGCCGAAAGCCCCAAGCGGGCGTAAACCTGGTCGACCAACAGTCCGAAAGATACGGCTGAAACTGCAATCGTACTCAGATAAATTGCAGTCGCCCGTCGGCCCAAAATACCCGTGACAACCGTCAGTGACGCCACGTTGGTGGCGGGGCCGACCAGTAAAAACACCAGGGCCGCTCCTGGACTGACACCTTTTATAATCAAGGCCGCGGCAATCGGGGTCGAGGCGGTGGCGCAAATATATAAAGGGATCCCAATGGCCAACATAAGCAGCATGGCCGACAACCCGGACCCGAGGTAGCGGCTGAAAATATCATCCGGGATCAACACCGTAATGATTCCCGCCAGCAGCACACCGAAAAGAAACCATTTTGCAATGTCCTCCCAAAGGTCGCCAAAGGCGTAGATAACGCCGGCTTTGATTTTTTCAAAAAACGTGTGGTGCCTGCGGTGGGTCTCCGGATCACAGTTTTGGCCGTCGCAGCAGTTGTCCACCGGGCAGCTGAGATCTGATATAATTCGTTGGTTTTGACCGTTGTCGCCGAACAAATTTTCGCCGATTCCGGCGATGGCGGCGGTGACAAAGGCGACAAAAGGCCGGGCCACCGTCATGATCGGATCCAGCAGAGCATAGGTGATAGAGATGGAATCCACGCCGGACTCCGGGGTGGAAATTAGGAAGGCAGTAGTGGCGCCGTTGTTGGCGCCCTGTTTGCGCAGCGACACGGCTGCCGGCAGGACCCCGCAGGATCACAACGGGATCGGAATACCCAGAAAGGCCGCCTTAAAAACGGATGCAAATCGCCCCCGGCCCAGGTGACGAATCACCGAGTTCGGATTGAGGAAAACCCGCAGCAGCCCGCTGACCAGCAACCCGAATAAAATATATACCGAAGCATCGAGTAATAGATGCCATGACGCTGACAATACGTTATTGATAAATCCCAACTATATCTCCTTCTGTCCTCTGTCCTCTGTCTTCTGACCTCTGTCCTCTGACCTCTGTCCTCTGACCTCTGTCCTCTGTCATCTGACCTCTGTCTTCTGACCTCTGTCCTCTGACCTCTGTCCTCTGTCCTCTGTCTTCTGACCTCTGTCCTCTTACTTCTGCCCTCCGCCTTCCGACCTGTTTCATCCGTTTTCCGCCTTTGTCTCGCCTGAGCTCGTCGAAGGCCGCATTCCGACTTCCGACTTCATTCCCCTCTGTCTTCTTTACAAAGATTATATCATGTGCAACCACGAATCAAGCGCATCATATTGTAAAATCAGAATTATCTAAAGAATGCGCCCAAGATACCGATAAATTAATCAACAATAGTAGCCTTTGTCATAGGTTAAAAAAGATCGTTAATTTTATAATTATATATAGTTATCTCTATTCTCAAATAAATTTTTCCATGCATTGCGTAAGAGATGCGGGTGGAACGGAAGAATTTAGCAGATAGGCATCATGAAACGACTAAAATTTATCGTAATACCGCTCGTTTTGGTGGCCGGCATTGGCGCGGTGGCCATGGCGATGGCCAGCTATGAAAATAAGCAGAATATGCGGGAGATCTATACCAAAGGCAACTATCTGGTCAGCCTGATCGCGACCCATCCGATCAGCAGTTTGGACAAAGATCGGCGGGGGATTGTGATGAAAACGCTGGCCAGGTTTACATATCCCGAGGGGGTGGCCTATTGCATCATCCACGACGACGAAGGCCTCCCGATGATTGTTCTAACACCCAAAGAAATGGCGGCTAAAATACCGCCGGACGTTAAAACGAAATCCTTGTATTCCATCGGGTTGACCCAGCAAAAGTATCGTCTGCACGGATCTAAAAAGATATTTTATGAATTTGCCTTGCCGATGTTTGAAAAAGGTCAAAAAACAGGAACCGTGCGGGTTGGACTCAACCTGCCGATGACATCGTTCTTTTCGGTAGAGCGCATCAGTCTGTTGGCCATGATCTGCTTCCTGATTTTTGCCGCGGTCACCTTTGTCTACTATGGAATCCGGCAGGCGCTGCGACCCCTGGCAGAGATTCCCACTGACCCGGCTGAATTGACATTATCAGATGAGGATTCCAAGGCAGGCATTGACAATTCCCAGGAGTCATACAGCATTCACGTCCTGGTGCAAAGACTCAGCCAGGCATTGACGCGTTTGAAAGCGAAACTGAAAGAAACTGAATCTGAAAACGTGGAATTGGCCACACGGCTCGGGGTGGCGACGTTCGAAAAAAATCAAATTATCAACATTCTCGATTCCACCAACTACGGGGTGATGATCACCGACATCCAGGACAATATCACCCATGCCAATGCATTTGCGTTAAAATTGATGAACAAGAAACTGGGGGAGGTACTGGATCGGCCCATTGCCGAAGCACTGCCCAACAAAGATATCACCCAATTCGTCACCCAAAAGGAAATCACCCAATCCGTCGGCACCACCAGCCATATCGAGACCACGTTCGCCGGGTTGGCGTCGGAAGAGACATACCGTGTCACGTTTTCGTATTTGCAGGATGACGACGGCACGCCGATCGGCAAGATGATTTCACTTAAAGATATCACCCATGAGAAACTCGGTGAAGAGACCATGAAAGAGTTTGTGACCCAATTATCCCACGAACTCCGGACGCCACTGACCACGATTGCGGCTTACAATGAGATGCTGATGGATGGTGAAATCCAGGATCCCGAAGTCAAAAAAGAATTTTACAACACCATTCGGGATGAAACCCGTCGTCTGTCGCAATTAATCCATAACATTCTGAATATGTCCAAAATCGAGATGGGCGGACTTGCTTTCAACAAGGAGTTGGTGCGTTCGGACTGGCTATTTAGGGACTGCATCAGTGCCGCGGAGGCAACGGCCCACACCAAACAAATCAAGTTTGAAAAACAGGTGCCTGATAAATTTCCGACCCTGGTGGGAGATAAAGAGCAACTCAAAGTCGCCCTTAACAATATACTGAGCAATGCCATCAAGTATACTCCGGCCAATGGCAGCATTTCATTTTCGCTAACCGAGTCCGATCAGCATGTCGTTTTTGAAGTTTCAGACACGGGTTACGGCATTTCAGACGAAGATCTTCCCCGCATATTCGATAAAACCTACCGGTCTTCCGATCCGAATATTGCCAGGCAGCCGGGCTCGGGATTCGGCCTGGCAATAACCGAAGCGATCATTAGCCAGCATGGCGGGACGCTGGAAGTGGAAAGCGAGCCCGGCAAAGGAACCCACGTTACGATTTGCATACCGCAGGAGGCGTATGACCTTGGAAGCCAATAAGACCATCCTGATTGTCGATGATGAAGCCCCCATCAGACGGGTACTGGAGTTCAAGTTAAAAAATAAGGGCTACCAGGTACTGATCGCCGAAAACGGTGCGCAAGGGCTTGAATTGATTTCAACCCATCAGCCGGATGCGGTTATCACCGACATCATGATGCCGGAAATGGATGGCAAACAACTCTGCGAACTGACCAATGGCCTGAAAAAAGAACGGCCCTTTTTGACAATTGTCGTCACCTGTCGAATTGCCCAGGATGAGCAACAATGGATCAGCCAAATGCAGGATACGATGTTTATGGAAAAGCCCTTCAGCCCGGCCCGGCTGGTGGAATGTATTGATCAATATCTTGGAAGAGAGAGATGAAAAGTACGGATGTTGAGCCGTTCACAGGACTATTTTCCAGTCTGACCGCCCTAAGCCAGCTAAAGGTAGAGGTCTGGAATCAGACCCAACCGGTCTTCTCGTCGGAGTCAAAGCCTCAGCAAATAGCGGTTTGCAAGGGGGCAATAGATTTTTCGGCCCGCATCAGGCGCCGGGCAAGATTCCAGCAGGCCGTGATCGGGGATAACCAACAGGTTTTCGGCACACCGATCGGCAGCGGACAAGAACCCATCGGGACCTTGATTGCTTACCGGGACGCTCCAGGCAGTGGAGTAAGCCGTGCGGGGTCGGATGCTTGTCAGGAAATACGGGTTAATCATATCGAGCTGCTGCTTGGCAGCATGGCCGGGCTCATCGAGCAGCATTGTGGTAGCCAGTATGAGATTGAATCTTTGGCCTCGGAACTCGCCAAATCCCTTGAAGACATCTATGTGTACTCGACAGTCGCCAGTCAGATCAAAAGGTTAAAATTCCCCAGCCGCAAACAGACGAATTTGGCTGAAGACATCATGGAAGCCATGCATATGGATCTGGCTTTTATCGTCATGCCGGAGCGCAAAAAAAACAATGTTATTGTCCACCGCATTGAATTGGGAGCGAGCAGGCAGGATCTCGAGCGATTTGTCCATAAGCTGGACACCGCCCTCACCGTTGATCCGGTCCAAGGGGCTGAAGACTATTTCATGACGAATGATTCCACCCAAAATCAGGTTTTCAGCAGGCTGCATCCGGATGCCTACCGTTTTTTAGCAGTCAAGATCCAGCACGAAGGCAACCACTATGGATGGCTGGGATTGGTCTCGTTTAACACCGAAGAAATTTTCAGAAGGAGCGAATTGAGGCTCCTGCTGAGCATGGCCGAGCAGCTGGCGCTGGTCATCTTCGGTTCGGATTTGTACTATGATTTGGAACGCTTGCTGATTAATGTGGTCAAATCCCTGGTCTACACGATTGAAGCCAAGGACGTTTATACCCGGGGGCACTCTGAGCGCGTCAGCCGCCGCTGTCTTCAGCTTGCCGATCATATTGGGCTGAATAGCAAGGAAAAAAAGCCCTGGAGTTGGCGGCGCTTTTGCGTGACATCGGCAAAATCGGTACGCCGGAAAATATTTTGAATAAACCGGGTTCTCTCAGCAACGAGGAAAAAAGCTGCATCCGGGAACATCCCCAAAATGGATTTAATATTCTGAAGCCCCTGGAGGAACTTTCCGAGTCGCTGCCGGGAATACTTCACCACCATGAACACTATAATGGGCGCGGGTATCCTGCGGGGTTAAAAGGCGAAGAAATTCCTTTGCAGGCCCGCCTCATTGCGGTCGCCGACGTTTATGACGCATTTACAACGGAACGGGCTTATCGCGCACCCATATCACCCGCAGAAGCCCTGACGATCATGGAAAAAGAAGCCGGGAAGATGCTGGATCCGTATTGTGTTTCGGTATTCAAGGAAGTTGTCAAACAGGAATTGAATGTGAAAAGCAATGCCTGATTCCGATAATTCGATAGCGGCCGAAGCGCCGTCAACGCTGATCCGAATCTCCAAAGTCGGTATTCGGACGATCTTGGCACCGACCGCGCCGCTTTCCATTAAAAATATCGAAGAACTGACGGTGGTCTTCAAGGATTGCGTCCAGCGACCCAATTCAGAAATCATTTTGGATTGCAAGTCTGCCAAATTTATGGATAGCGCTGTTTTGGAACTGTTGCTTCATGTGCACAATGATTTGAAAAACAATGGGGGTGAGTTGAAGATCATCGGACTCAATGAAATCTGCCGCGATATTCTATATGCGACACGGCTTATCAATGTGTTCAATGTCTTCTCTGACATCAATGAAGCGATCCGACATAAATCATGAAGAGTGACTATATAATTCAGCGTAAAAAGCTGGGTGAGCTATTGGTCGGCGACAGCCGCATTTCGCCTCAGCGGCTGACCGAACTGCTGAGTTTGCAAAAGGAGACTGCCAAGCCCCTGGGCCGGCTTTTGATCGAGGAAGAAATTCTGTCCGAGGAAGAGCTGACCTGCATCCTGGGTGAGCAGCTTGGAATTCCCCGTCTGTGGCTGCGTAAAGGTCTGGTAGACCCCCACATCGTTCATATCCTGCCCAAAGAGAAGGCCCTTCGATTTCAGGTCATCCCCATGTTTGTGGTCGACAATGTGCTCACGCTGGCAACCACCGATCCCAATGCTATTTTTGTATTTGACGAGGTCGCCAACCTCACCGGACTAAAAGTGCAGCCCGTGCTGTGCCGGGCCGCTGATATTGTCGATGCCATCAACGAATGCTATCAGGATCAGATGAGTATCGATGATGTCATGAAGAGTCTGGAGGATTCCGAAATCGAAGTTATTCAGGGACAAGCGGAAGACGAGATCAGCGAGTTATCGGAACGGGCGGATGAGAGTCCGGTAATTCACCTGACCAATATGATCCTGATCAAAGCCATCCGGGACGGGGCCAGCGATATCCATATCGAACCGCAGCCCGGAAAATTCAAAGTAAGGATTCGGATCGACGGCCTGCTGTACGAACTGATGTCACATCGCCTTGAAATGCATCCTCCGGTCGTCTCGCGACTCAAGGTCCTGGCCAATCTGGATATTTCCGAAAGACGGATTCCGCAGGATGGACGCATTCAGGTTCAAATCGATGGACGGAAGGTGGATCTACGGTTTTCATCCTTGCCCGGGATACATGGTGAAAAAGTGGTGTTGAGAATACTCGATCGCAACCAGGCCATCCTCGACATCAATAAATTGGGCTTCAATGCCCAGGTACTGGATCGTTTTAAATCGGTACTCAGAAGCAGCTATGGACTGATCCTGGTTTGTGGCCCCACCGGAAGCGGCAAGACCACAACGCTGTATTCAGCCATCAGTATGTTGAGCAGCAGTGAAAAAAATATAATTACCATCGAAGACCCGGTGGAATACCAACTGGGGGGCATTAATCAAAACCAGGTCATTGAGGGCATTGGACTGACGTTTGCAAAGGTTTTGAAGCATTCGCTCAGGCAGGATCCGGATATTATTCTGGTCGGTGAAATCCGTGATCGCGAAACCGCTGAAATCGCCATCCAGGCGTCATTGACCGGCCATTTGGTGCTATCGACCCTGCATACCAACGATAGTGTCAGCGCGGTCACGCGCCTGCTGGAGATGGGCGCCGAATCCTATCTGATTTCGGCCTCCCTGTTGGCGGTTTTGGCGCAGCGTCTGTTGCGAACCGTCTGTTCTGATTGCCGCACGACCCACTATGCCGCCAAAACCGTACTGCAGGAGTTGGGCCTCGATCCGGAAAAAAAGATTCGTTTGGCCCGGGGTAAGGGTTGTTCCGCCTGTTACGATTCAGGCTTCAGAGGACGCAGCGGGATTCATGAATTGCTGGAAATGGACGAAGAATTGCGCTCCATTATCCTGAACGACCCGACTTACGATGCGCTGCAGCGCTATTTGAACCAAAACAATTTTGAAGGATTAAAAGTCCTGGGATTCGAAAAAGTTCTGCAAGGTGTTACCACCATCGAAGAAGCCCGACGTGTCATTTCCCTGGGCAGTCGTTAGAACCATGGCCATTCAAATCAACCATAGTCGTGCCCAAACCACCGCAGCAACGGGCAAGAGACAACCTCAATCCGGTGGTCGCCATCAGCTAAACATCAGATATCGCTTCAAAAAATCCATCAAACCTGAGGAACTAGTATTCTTCTTCTCTCAGCTCTCGCTGATGCTCGAAATCCAGATGTCGATGCGCAATGCACTGGAAAACATCGGAATCCAAACCAGTAATCCCATTTTGAAAACTGCTGTCCAGGCCGTAATAAAAGAAATCGAGGAGGGCCGCCAGCTATCCGACGCCCTGGGTCATCATCCGGACTTGTTTAAACCCCTGTATGTCAGCATGATCCGGGCCGGGGAAACCGGCGGCTACTTAAAGGAAATCCTGGATCGCATCGTGGAGATTGAGGAAAAACGGCTGGCTCTCACCACCCAGGTCAAAAGCGCGCTGACTTATCCGCTGTTTCTGTGTTTACTATCGGTGGTGGTCGTGGGATTTATCATGGTGGCCGTTTTGCCGAAATTTATTGTGCTGTTTGAGGGCAAAGCCCATATTCTGCCATGGACGACACGCTTTCTGATTGCAGCCAGCGATTCACTGCGCGCATATGGCTGGGTTTATCTGATTGTCGGTACGGGTCTAGGGGCGTTGCTGTCTTTTTATAAACGCAGTAATCAGGGGCAGACCGCAATCGACCGGTTGTTGGTCAGCGGGCCGTTTATCGCCCGCATCGCCAATAAGATTTACACTTGTGAGCTAATGCGTACCCTGGGCAGTTTAATGGCCAGCCAGGTTCCCTTGTTGGAGGCTTTGGAGGTGACCCGCACAACCACCGGCAACACCCATTTCAGAAAATTCATCGATCAAATTACGGCCCATGTACAACAGGGCGGGAAGTTTTCCCAGCCCCTGGCCGACTTTCCATATATTCCGCCCTCAGTCAAGCAAATGGTGGCCACCGGAGAAGAAACCGGAAATTTGCCCAAGGTTTTGCTGCGCCTGGCAAAGTTTTATGACGGGGAAGTGGAGCGGAATCTCAAATCCATCGCCGCTAAAATCGAACCCCTGGCGCTGCTGGTGATCGGAGGCATCGTCGGAGTGATCGTCACATCGGTGGTTCTTCCGATTTTCAAATTGACCCACGCGTTGCACTAATTTGAAGATTGAAAATTGAAAATTGAAGATTTGTGGATGTCGCTCCGCTCCGTTATTGTTTACACTAACCCGGCACCCAATTTCAGCTAAAGAATAAATTTTTTTTGCCGATGACATACTTTAGCATTACCTGATTTCAGCCTTCGAAATTTAAGTAAGGGAGGGGCATAACATGCGAAAACACGCGCGCAGGGATCAATCCGGGTTCACGCTCATGGAGATCCTCATCGTAGTGATATTGCTGGGAATTCTGGCCATGGTCGTGGTGCCCCAAATCACCATATCCAGCGAAGACACCAAAGCCAGTACACTCCAGTCAAACCTCAGTCAGATGCGCAGCCTGCTGGAGATTTATTATGCCCAGCATCTGGAGACGTACCCCGGAGTAGTCGATGACTCTGACGGCGACGGTGCCCCAGCGGATGCGGCCGCTGCATTTGTCAATCAGCTGACCCTGTATACCAAACCTTCCGGGGAGTCATCAAAAACAGATAGAGCCAACTTTGCACTGGGTCCGTACATCAAGTCCAATGTGTTGCCGCCCAATCCGTTCAACAACAAAAACACAATAGTGATCGACGACACGACGACCGATCTGACAGCCAGAACCGTATTAGATTCAGATAAAAATTACGGATACAAATTTTTTACGCAAACCGGGATTCTCATCGCGTGTGACGGCGGTGTTTCAAATGGAGTTGCTCACGAGAATTATTAGGTCATCAAACGTTTGATCGGCTTGCGCCGCCAAGCGCTAGATTGGGCTGGACGATAAAACCAAACCATTTATCCCTGCCCGTTATGCCAGCCAACGCAGGGCGATGTTGGCCCGGGTTTTCGCCGAAATTACAGGGCCCGCCAATTCCTTGACATGGGATCTCTCTGTCCGTGAAGGCATGCCGGGCACGGAAGACAACCTGACCCATTCAAGCCCCGATACGCACGGTAGCGCCTCCTCATTTCCTATTTCCTTGAATTAATACCTCTCCAATTTCAAGACATCGCCGCAGCGTATGAACGGCGACATCCAATTGCTTCCGCCGGCTGTTCTTTTTCGTGGCATTATTCTTGCAAACATTCAGCAGCAGATTATCGCCAAACCGATCCGGCCCACCAAACGGCGCCCGGGTCCCTGGCGCGCCTGCCGGGTAACAGCAGTTGGGTGGCCCTGGCCGGCGCCGGCGTTACCAGACCGCAAAGACCGCTTCGCCAATGCTACATGGGATAACAATGCGCACTTGTCACATGTGCCAAGAGAAACGATGTTTGAGAAAATAAACATATATCCGATCGGAATTGATATCCAGGAGCGTCAAATTCTTGCGGTTCAGCTTCGTTCATACCGGCGCGGCATTGCAATTAAGGCACTGGCCCATGCTGAAATTGATACCAATTGGCAGGCAGATGATCCCGCACAAAACATTGAGGCACTGCTGCCGCCTTTGAAAAAGATCGCAACCGATAAAAGCTTTCGGGGCAAACGGGTGGTGCTCCACATTCCTTCCCAACAGCTAATCAGTTTCCCGATCCGCTTTAAGACTGCCGGGACTGAAACCCTTGAAGAGGCCATCGTGCAGGAATCGGCGCCTTACCTTCCATTTCCCTTGGAAGAGGCCATCATCGACTACCCATCACTCGAACCGGTGAATTCGGACGATGCCTGCGAATATAAGGCGGTTATGATCGCGGTTCACTCAGACCTCGTTGAAAATTATATCGGACTCTTGAAAAGGGTCGGTTTGGCGGTCGAAGCGGTTGACTTTCAGGTTTCTTCGTTGATCCGTCTGCATCATCATCTCAGCAGCGAGGGGTCAGGGCCCACTATTTTATGCCATATCGGGATGACCCAAACCCTGCTGGTTATTCTGTCAAAGGACACCATCCTCGCCCAGCGTTATGTCCCAACGGGGCTGCAGTTTATGCTGGGCAAAATCGCAGACAATCTCGTTTTGTCTCAGGGGAAAAGCAGCGCCAAGGGGATGCTGCAAAAATACGGGCTGGCCTACCAGGATCAGCCACCTGCGAATCCGGCGCCGTCTGATCAAAGTGTCGAAACCAACCGCCTGCACCGTGTGATTTATCAGCTTTTAAGTCCCCAGCTCGAAGAGCTTCTTTTTGAGCTGCACAAAATCATCGGATATGTGCGATCCGAAGCGCCCAATACGGTCTTTGAAAATATGTATGTTTATGGTCCCGGAGTCCTGATTCGCAAATTGGACGATTACCTTGCCAGGCGGCTTAATATTCCAACCCAGCTACGGAATCCATTGCATCAGATGGAAATATCAAATGATGGCATTCTGGTCGATCCGGCGGAAGGCGGCCCGCTGGCGATGGCCGTGGGGCTGGCGATGCGGAAGGTAGCATGGCTTTAAGAGATGTCAATCTAGTGCCGGCCCGGATCGTTTACCGCCGCCGGGTGGTCCACCGTGCCTGCTTTTGGAGCGTATGTCTGTTGACGGCGCTTGCCATGATTGCCGGCGCCTTTGTCTATCAGACGCGCGTTATCAAGACCCAACGACCGGTGCTGCAGTCCCTGGATGAGATTCAAATGCTGCTGGGTGAACGAACATCCTTATTAAAGCGGATCCGGGCGGAACTGCAAAGTCTCAATCAACAGCGGATGGCGCTGGCCAAAATCACGAAAAACCAATCTTATTGCCAGGTGCTTTGGAGGTTGTCCGAGATTTTTAATGATGAGACCTGGTTGACTCAATTGTCCATCGACCGGAGTCGGGAAATGGGAACCGGCATCCAAATGGGCCTGACGGGTTTGTCTATTTCCAATGCGACCCTGGGTAATTTTATGAGCCGGATATCCATTGATCCCATGTTCAATGATGTCCGGCTGGTCTATGCCAAAGAAGGCAGCCGGCGAATAAAAAGCACAAGTTCGGACAAGCCGCTGAAACTGATCCAATTTCAAATAGAATCACTAGTTACTTACCGGTAGAATGACACTGAACACCAAAAATCTGGATCGACTCTGCCTGGGTCTCGTGGTGACTATCTGCATTATTTGCAGCTATTGGGCCGTGAAACAGGGTTACCGGCAAAAGCGACAAATCCAGGAGGAAAATAACCTGATCTTCCGTAAACTGCAGGAACTGGATCTGGCAAAGATAAAATCCCAGGGGTTGAGTACCAAGTTGGACAGGGTTGCGGAAAATTTATGGTCTTTAAATGAAAAAATACCGCAAACGGCAGAGATTGGATTATTTTTGAAAAAAGTTGATGGCCTGATGACATCGTTGAACCTGGTGATGATAAACGTCCAACCATTTCCGGCGGTCAGCGAAAAACTGTATACCCGCATCCCGATTCAGCTCACATTTACCGGAGCATTTACGGATTCCTACCGCCTGCTGTGGAAACTTGAATCGATGAACCGTCTGCTGGTAATGGAAAAAATCAACATCTCGCAATCCATGGTGGATAAGCCGTGTCGGGTTGATTTGACCGCCAATATATTTCAACGATCAGAGCCTGTGATACGGGCCGCGAGGAAAGAGCCCTAATGGCGCTCGATAAGCGCGAAAAAATCAAATTCTATGTGGTAATCGGGCTGGCATTGATATTTGTGGCCACGGCCTATTATCGCTTTTGGCACAAAAAGGACAGTACCGCACCGGACAGGCATGCCGCCGCGACCTCGTTGACAGAGCCGACGGTGACGCGGATCGCCATCGACGCTCAAGCGGATAGTCAGGACTATGACGGGTCAAAGGAAGTTATTCTGCCGGTGGTTAAACGGGATATTTTCCGCCCGGTGGACCGGCCAACGGTCGTCGTCAGCCGCCCGCCAAAAAAAAGCCAGCCAAACCAAAGCCGAAGCCGGTTCCGGATTTCAAACTCGGCGGTACGATTGTCAGCGGAGGAGAACCCATGGCCATTATCAATGATCGCTTCCTTCGCACCGGGGACACCATCGCCACGTTTAAAGTGGCGCGCATCGAAACCGGTACCGTTCTTCTGGTTTCGGGAAACAAAAATATCGAATTGAAGATGATAACCAATGAATAAAATAACAGTTTATTTTCTAGCTGTTTTGATAATGCAGTTGATGGGGTCCGGCATCAGCGGCAAGGCCCACGGCGAAAGCCCGGCTAAGGCCCGCTCGCAAGCCCCGAACTCAAAGGCGGAATCGCAAAAAGGAGTCTTGAGCAAGAATCCCGGCAGCGAAGCGGTCTATCATCCCCCCCAAAATGATCTGATCAGTGTCAATTTCTTTGATATGGACATCCGCAAGGCAATTTCCGCCATTGCCATGGAGCGGGAAATCAACATTTCTACAGCGGCCGAGGTCAGCGGCAATATATCCATTCACCTGTATCAGGTATCCCTGGAAGAAGCACTGGATGCCATCACCCTGGCCGGGGGCTGCCGCTATAAAAAGCTTGGCGACCTGTATTATGTGTATAAAGCCGGGGGCGGACCTGCAGAGCTGCCTCTTGAAGACATGAAAATGCGGATATACAGACTAAAATACGTGGACGTCGATAAAGTCCAGGAGATATTGGAAGGCATCCCCGGAATGCGGATGATTAAATTTCACAAGCCGACCAATACCATTGTCGTTGAAGATATTCCGGCCAACATTGCCAAGGTCGAAACCATCCTGCGAACTTGGGATGTTCAGCCCAAACAGGTGGTCATAGAAGCCAAAATTGTGGAAATCGAGCTGACCGATGACATGACCCTTGGTGTCCAATGGGACAAAATTCTGGGTGACGGCCGGATTGCGACCCGGTTCGGCCGGGCGGTTCTGCCGGAGGAGGCGGGCGGCTCACCGGTGCCAAACGAGGGCCAGGGCCTGTTTGGCGGCCTCATCACGGGAATCGGAACGCGGCACCAGTTCGCGATCGCCCTGGATGTCCTGCAAGACAAAACCAAGGTCAATATTCTGTCCACCCCTAGAATAATGGCCCTCCATGGCAAACCGGCCAGGGTACAGGTCGGGGGCCAGCAAGGCTATCGGGTCACCACCATTTCCAACGGGCTGGCGGTGGAATCGATTGAATTCATTGATACCGGGACGATCCTGGAAATCACGCCGCACATTTTGGACAAGGAAAATATTTTACTCGAGGTCCGGCCGAGCATCGATGCCGCCCGCATCGAAGAAGGCGGCCTGCCGGTGGTCAAAACCACCACCGTGCAGACGTCGCTGATGGCCAAGAACGGACAGACGATTTTTATTGGCGGTCTAATCCAGGAAACGAAAACCAGATTGCGCGAACAGGTCCCACTGTTGGGGGATATCCCGGTTGTCGGCGCCCTTTTCGGCCGAACCGTTCGGGGGATAGGGAAATCCGAATTGATCGTCCTGATCACCCCTCAGCTGGTCGACCACGAATTTAATCAATTTCAGCAGCCCGCCATTCAAAAAGCCGAGGATCTGGAAAAAATCCTCAAAAAGGAGCCGCGCCCGCCCATCGAAGCGTTTCGTGAAATTTTAATTCCGGAAAAAGACGGCCGTTAGACAATCCGGGTGTTGGGGGTCAGGATCGCGGCCGGCTTTGATAAGCTAGCCTATTTAAAAGCGTCAATTCATTGACTGTGATGTGAAATGCTGCACTTTTGCACGAAATTGTTGAGGCGGAAAATGAAAGTGGGGGACATCGATTCAGCTTTACGGCCGATCCTGGTGCCTGAATTTTCGCGTCCGTCAATTTCATATCGTTACGTAAGGTCACAGGCTATGCATTGGGCGCTAGGGGGCAGAGAAAAAGGCTTCAGTCTGGTGGAGTTGGCCATCGTGGTTTTGGTGCTGGCGATCACGGCCATGACGGTCATCCCCCAATGGCACTCGATGGCGAGCGAAGCCAAGTTAAACGGGGCGGCCGGCGAGGTGATCTTGGCCCTGGAGTACGCACGGAACCTTGCGGTGAAGTACCAGCGGCCCTTCCAGGTGAAGGCGTACACAACCGCCCATAGAGATGGCAGAGCGAATCAGTTTTTAGTAAAAGATGATCGGTACGCAAGTGATGCGAGCGCTCATGGAGAGGCCGACCCACCCGTTTACACTTGGGGGCGTGTATACCATCCCTTGGATAAGCGGCCCTACATCATCGACTTTGACGGTCCACAGCAAGCCCTGGTCGGCGTGATCGCCCCCGGAACCGAATATAACGGCGTTATGATCACCGGTGTGCCGGGTGGGGGCACCAGCGGAATCCTCCATTTTTATCCGGATGGTCACTGTTCCGACCCGGCCGGTCCGGAAAATACCATCGCACTGAGCTACGCCGGCGTCGAAAGAACCATCACGGTCGACGCCATCACCGGACGGATTACCGTCCAGTAAAACCAGGCTGCTCGGCTATCGCCCAGGGGCAACACCAACCGGTTTTTTCTTAAAAACGGGACGACCCGGATATGATCGAGGTTCCATGAGAACAAAGTATAATCCATTCAATGAAAACGGGATTACCCTGGTGGAAGTCTTGATAGCTGCTATCATTCTGGCTGTCGCCATTGTACCGATGGTCAACGCTTTCAGGTCGGCCACGACCTCAACCGGAGTCGGAGAGCGACTGGTGGTTTTCACGACTCAGGCCGGCAGCACGCTGAACCGGACCCTTGCCCTTGATTACGACACACTGAACAACAATCTGGGCGACCCTGTCAACCCGGCCGATCTTTTCGGCTCAGCGACCGAGGCCAACCGGGAGAAATTCGCCTTTGGGGGCACTGACTACATCCCTGAGATATCGATTACCGATGCCAGCAGCGGCGCCGGCGGTCTACTCGAAATTACGGTAACCATCGAAGAAATAACGGTAAAAACCCTGAAATCAAGCTATTAAAAGATGCCCAAAACCAGGCTCATACAGTTTTCAGGAAAATGGCCCGCCCGGGACGAAAACGAGTCAGCCGATAAGCAAACCGGGTTCACGCTCATGGAAGTGCTTCTGGCGGTGACAGTCACGAGCTTGGTCATGATCGGCCTGTACCAGGTCATAGAGTCCGCCTGGTTGGCTTATGAACGGAACCGCCGTAAACAGGACCTGATGTCCCAGGCCCACTATGCCCTGCGACGCATAACTCTGTTTGTCGGGGCCACCGACTACATTAAGCAGCCCGACACCGTCAAAGTCGAGGAGAAACTCGAGGTTGCCGAGCGTCTCCTGGACACCTATGAAAATACTGATGAAAATGAAAACCGGACCTACCGCAACGACGGCGACGGCCTTCTGGATGCCGACAATGATAGTGACAGCCTGATCGACGAAGGATGCGGCGATGATGCTGATATCGTCGCTTTCAAACTGGACAAATCCGACCCGGACAACTGGAAGCTCACGGAAAAGATCCCCGACTACGCCACGGCAGATCTGGATGATTCTGCGCCCAAACGGGTGATCAGCGAGAATGTTACCGCCTTTTCGTGCCGCCTTGTGACCGCCAACCTGATCGAAATCTCTTTGACATTGGAAGATGACAGCGAAACGGTCACCCTGAAAACCCGGGCCCACGCAACCCGCGTGACATCATACGCCGGTCCGGGGCACGATTCGAACCCACCGACTCCGGATCCCGCGGCTTGGGCCAGCCCACCGGCTGCAGTCGGCTGCAACCGGATATCCATGAAGGCCGCCTTGGCCACAGATGACAAAACCCCGGTGCAGTATTATTTCGAATGCACGGCCGGCCCGGGCCACGACAGCGGCTGGCAGACCAGTACCTTATTTACCGACACCGGCCTTGCAGACGGCACTGTCTACACCTATCGCGTCAGGACGCGGGATCAGTCCGAAAAGAAAAACCCAACCGAATGGTCTTCACTGAGGTCCGCCACAACGGACTCAGCGCCGGTGATTACCGTCGATGCGGTATCAACTTCACCGGGTGGTGATGTGACGGTCGTCAGCTGGCCCCATACCGTCAGCAGCGCCGGCAGCGGCCGCATCCTGATCGTGGGTATGGCCTATAATGAAATGACCAGCAAGGGTGTGGAGACGGCCACTTACGGGGGCCGGAGCCTAAGGCTTGCCGGCCTTGAGATGAAGCCTTCAAATGCATCGAGTGAAATGTGGTACCTCTTGGATCCGCCAACCGGCACGCACACGATAGTGGTTACCATGAAGGACGAGGTCAAACTGCGAGGCGGAGCAATTTCATTTTTCAATGTGGATCAATCCACACCGGATTTTTATTCTACTAATCGCAATTCTTCAACCCCATCGCTGAGTATTCCGGACGTCCGAGAAGGGGAGGTTGTCCTTGACCATCTGGCCGTGGAGAACACGCCGTCCGCCAGCCCGGGGCCCAGGCAGACGCTTCGTTGGAATGGTGCCTATGCATCGGATGTCCGCACGGTATGCAGCACGAAAGGCGGGCCGCCTGGCGGAGGCACCGTGACCATGTCTTGGACCCTGGGCGACAATAAGAAGTGGGCTCTCTGTGCGATGGTGCTCAAGCCAGGCGGCTGCTGATGAGCAAATCACCCATCACCAACAATCAAAAACTGCTCGATGGGAGCAAATCACTGACCATTCAACGGACAATGCCGGCGTTTAAATCTCACCGTCAGGGCGAGCGCGGATTCGTTCTGGTCATCATGCTCCTGGCCATGCTGATGATCGCGGCCATGGCGCTGGCCATGAACCGCGGTACCGGCATGCAGAGCAAAATGGCTGCCAACCGGGCCCGCAGCATTCAAATCCATTTCGGGCAAGTCGCTGCCATGGAAGATGCCCGCTGGCAGCTCACCTGGAATTCAACCTGGCGTACGGATACCACAGGTGAAAACTACGAATACGATGGCATCATCTACAGCCGCAAGGTCCTCGACTGCGCCATTACCGGATACGAGGATACCGTCACCGTGTTGGTTGCCGCGCCCGGGGGTCAGGACCCCATGCGGGCTCATTTCAGGTGGCAGCTTGTGGCCAAATCGACCAACCTGTCAGTACTGTATATTGCCGATTACGAGAACCACCGCGTCCGGAAAGTGGACGAAGCAACCGGGATCATCACCACCGTCGCGGGTACCGGCACTCCAGGCTACAATGGCGACAACCAACCCGCGGTCCTTGCCCAGCTCCACCATCCAACCAGCGTCTTCGTGGATGACGGCGGACATCTTTATATTGCCGACTACGACAACAACCGCATCAGAAAAGTGGATGCGGAGACCAGGATCATTACGACGGTGGCCGGAAACGGTGCAGATCCCGAGCTCCGGGATGGGGAGTTGGCCACCGAGGTCTCATTCGGCAAGCCGGCCTCCGTATTCGTTGATGAATCCGGGAATCTGTATTTCAGCGACTATTTCTACCACCGCGTTAGAAAGGTGGACGCCGACACCAACATCATCACAACCGTGGCCGGTTCAACGACCGTGTATGGCTGGAATACCGGGGATTACTCCGGGGACCATGGTCCGGCAACCAGCGCCGAGCTCTACCGGCCGACTGGCATAGACATGGATGCCGACGGGAACCTCTATGTCGCCGACTACTACAACAACCGCATCAGAAAAGTGGATGCAGACACCAAGATCATCACAACCGTGGCCGGAAACGGCATCGCAGGCTTCTCGGGGGACTGCGGGCCGGCTACCGATGCCAAAATTAATTGGCCTGAGGGTGTATTCGTGGATAAATCCGGCGATATCTTCATTACCGATACATGGTTTAAACCTCGCATCAGAAAGGTGGACAGTGTCACAGGAATCATTACCACCGTGGCCGGCAACGGCAAAGTCGGTAACAAGGGAGACAACAAGGAGGCCACCAAGGCCGAACTCAATTTTCCGATGAGTGTATTCGTTAATGACTACGACGACATCTACATTGCCGATAAGTATAACCACCGCATCAGAAAGGTGGCCGGTGACACGGGAATCATCACAACCGTGGCCGGCAACGGCCATGACGGCTACAATGGTGACAACAAGGAGGCCACCAGAGCTGAACTCAATGGCCCCAACAGCGCAATCGCTGTGAGGCATGAAAGGTCCTTGCCGCCCCGATGGGGATGGGCCATCGTGGAAGAACTTTATTAGGCGCTTAGCGGCAGCATATCGACAATTGGTTGTCGATGTTAACCGAGTTACTGTATTTCGAATGGGACAAATGATCTAAAATTCAAATTGACTAAAATGATCTAAAATTTTGGAATTCTATCGTTTTAAATAGACAGCATACCTTAATTTTAGTCATTTTAGTCATTTTCCGGACTTTTTACGAGAGCAATTAAAATTCTATTGATACTGAAAAAAGGGGAGCAGAGCGCAAGGCCCTGTTCTCCTTTGATACCTTTGTTGCAGTTTATATGACAGCGCAGTGACAGGCAGATAATTTCATTATCTTACTCTAGCAAACAGCCTTGCTGCAGCTTCAGCCATTCTCTCAATCTCCTGTAATTACTTCACGCTTTTGATAATAATCAATAAAGAAATAGTTTGCTCATGTAAGGTAAATTTACTAATACGTTGAATGATCAGTCGGGGTGGCTGCTATTCGGGCCTTTCTACCAAAATTAGGCTGTCTCAGTTAAACCAAATTTGGGCTTCATTTGTAGGTTGGGTTGATCCGCCGCAGGCGGAGAAACCCAACACCTTGAATTCGACCAGATCGACTTCATCCTTAATTTTTTATGTAAGCCTGTTTATATTTTTTTAGCGCAAAAAATTTGGTGCGCTTGAATGTAAGATGATTCATTTTATTTTAACATTAAATGCCGGGTCTTGGGGGCTTGGATCCTATACCAACAGCGAGATCAAACGATGCCAAAAGAACGTATTTTAGTCGTTGATGACGAAGAGGATATCCTTGAACTGGTCAGATTCAATCTGATAAAAGAAGGATATCACGTCACCGGGGCATTAACCGGTGAAGAGGCCCTCAGAAAAGCACGGTCCGAACCATTCGACTTGATCATCCTCGACCTGATGCTTCCGGGTATAGACGGTCTGGAAGTGGCTAAAAAATTAAAAGCCCACGAAAAAGCCCACCATATTCCGATTGTGATGCTCAGCGCCAAAGGCGAAGAGGCGGACATTGTCACCGGTCTCGAATTGGGTGCCGACGACTACATCACCAAGCCGTTTAGCCCCAGGGTTCTGATCGCCCGTGTTCGTACCGCACTGCGTCGAAAAGTCGACAGGGTTGAAGAAGACACGGCCGTCGTTCAAATACACGAATTGGAAATTCATCCCGGACGACGCAGTGTGGCGGCCAAAGGGACGCCGGTGGATTTAACCTATACCGAGTTTCAGGTGCTGTATCTTCTGGCCCGCCGGCCGGGCTGGGTGTTTACGCGCAGCCAGATCGTGGATGCGGTCCGCGGCGATGATTACCCGGTCACCGATCGCAGCGTGGATGTACAGATCGTCGGGCTGCGGAAAAAGTTGGGGCCCTATGGGAATTATATCGAAACGGTCCGGGGCGTCGGCTATCGATTCCGGGAGGTGCCGTGAAGAAAAAAAAACGCCTGATATGGCAAATCTTCCCTTCCTTTCTGTTGATTACGCTCCTGGCCCTGCTGGCCGTCAGCTGGTACGCCTCCAATTCGATGCGCCACTTTTTTCTGGACCAGACGGCGGTCGATCTCAGTGTCAGGGCGATTCTTCTGGAAAAACAGGTCAGCGCCCACCTGTCTCCCATTGACCTTCAGGCCGTGGATTCGATTTGCAAATCCATGGGCAGAAAATCGGCGACGCGCTATACGGTAATTTTGCCCTCCGGTAAGGTGATCGCAGATTCCCGCGAAACCCCGCAGATGATGGACAATCATGCCAACCGCCCGGAAATCAACCGGGCCCTGTCCGGCGAAACCGGCCAGGCCATTCGCTACAGCAATACATTGCTGCAGTCCATGATGTACGTGGCGCGGCCCATCATGGAAAATGACAATATCCTGGCAGTGATCCGGGCCGCGATACCGACGACGTTTATCGAACGGGAGCTGAAGTCCATCCAGCTTCAAATTGCGTTGGCCGGCCTGCTGATCGCCGTTGCGGCGGCTGGCGTCAGTCTGTGGATCTCCCGCCGGATAACCCGTCCCATCGAGGCCATGAAGCAAAGTGCCGGCCATTTTGCCGACGGTGACTTCAGCCTGCGCCTGGCAGCACCTGATACAGAGGAGATGGCCGGTCTGGCCGACGCCTTGAACCAGATGGCCACCCAGCTCGATCTGCGCATCAACACCGTTGTCAGTCAGCGCAACGAGTTGGAAACGGTTCTGGCCAGCATGCTGGAAGGTGTGATTGCCGTTGACAATGAAGAAAGAATTATCAATATGAATGCCGCGGCGGCTGAATTTTTCAGCTGCAAACCGGCAGGAGTCCAGAGCCGGGACCTCCAGGAAATTATTCGCAATTCAGCTTTACAGCAATTTGTTCGCAATTCGATTGCCAGCAAGGCCCTGTCGGAGGATGACATCAGCCTGTATCATAACGGTGAGAAGACGCTCCACCTGCAGAGCTCCCCGCTGCTGGATGCCAATAAAGAGCACATCGGGACCCTGGTGGTATTCAATGACGTCACCCATTTCAGACGTCTGGAAAATATGCGGCGCGACTTTGTAGCCAATGTCTCGCATGAGATCAAAACCCCGTTGACAGCCATTAAGGGATTTGTGGAAACCCTGCATCAGGGCTGTGTCGACGATCCGGCTGAAGCCGAACGTTTTTTGGGAATCATCAAAAAGCATGTGGATCGCTTGAGCGCAATCGTCGAAGATCTGCTGTCGCTTTCCCGCATCGAGCAGGAAGACGAGGGCCAAGCCATCGAGCTCGAAAATGGGTATATTAAAGATGTTTTTCAAGCCGCCATGCAGATATGCCTTGCCAAAGCGCAGGAAAAAAATATCACCATAAGACCTGAATGCGGCGAAAATATTACATCCCAATATGATGCGACTCTGCTTGAGCAGGCTGTGGTCAACCTGCTCGACAACGCCATAAAATACAGCGAGCCGGAAAGTACGATTCACTTAAAGGCCCGGCAAAATGAAATGGGAGTTACGATCAGAGTCGAAGACCAGGGTATGGGCATTGCTAAAAAACATCTGCCCCGGCTTTTTGAAAGGTTTTACCGGGTCGACAAAGCCCGCAGCCGCACAATGGGCGGCACGGGACTGGGGCTTTCCATCGTTAAACATATTGCCCAGGCGCATGGCGGTGAAGTCTCCGTGCAAAGCACCCTCGGCAAAGGCAGCACCTTTACGATTCACCTGCCGTTAGGCTAGTGTCTGGGTGGTGGGATACCGACGTAGGTAACGCTCCTATGAAACTACATTGAAAGCGAACCGCAGAATATCGAATATCGAACCGGAGAATGTCGAAGGGTGGAAACGCTTTGCTCAGTCTTTTTAATAAGATAGACAGAATACATTCGTTCATCCCGTTTCAATCGATGCGGTTCGACTTTACCAGGCCAATTGCCGCTCAAATGCTTAGTCGTGCAGTTGAGATCCATTCTTTCGGCAAACGGATTCAAGCAGACGGATATCCTCTTCCTGCAGCGACCTGGGTTTGGCACCGTATCTCAAATATAAAATTATATTTTTCAGTTTACTCACGTATTCGGGCCCACAAATCTGCCTCTCGGAAATCTCGCTTTTGGGGTTGTATAACTGCCTTTCGGCATCGGTTGCCTCTTGGTCGAGCAGATAAATCATTTCAAAAAAATCTTTGTTCTCCAATCCTGTAATGAATTCCTGAATATCGCAGTTAGCTGAAATCATAGTATAGCTCCCTTCCAGGCATCAGCCCACCGTGTTGGCAACTAATTTACTAAAATAAATTCAATTGTTTGTACCTATACGCCACCTCCCATACCGATAGAATAAATGGCACGGCAAAGGCTGGCAAATTTGCCGGTTAAAGCCACTCGATTTAATTCGATTACAGAAGAATTGTTAGATTTTTGTTAGGAAACCTGGATAATTTACCAAATCGAAAATTAACAAATTATTAATCACTTTAAAATGAATCGCCTTCAGAATAGAGACAAGAAAGGATTTCGCACGGATTTTCATCAAGTTAGAGATGCCACCCATGTGCTGAAGCTTGTGCCGAAAAAGAAATCAACGGAAAAGGCAAACGGCCACAAAAAGGCCTGAAGCAGGGAAAAGTGCACTGTCTCCTGGATTAGGAATGGTGCGACGATCATTCGAAAAATGAGGATATAAAGAACTACGGTGAACAAAACCGCCAACAATCTGGTCGACACCCGATTCCAAATCAGGGGCATCGCACCTTTGGCCACCCGCATGGCGATGGTGTCTGGCCCCGGTCCGGCGGAGGCTTTGTAGACCATGCGCTTGATGGCGCCCATGCCGTTAAGCTTCTCCTGTGCTTCTGAGCGAGCAGTCATATAGACTTGGGAAAAAATATAGCGTTTAAAATTCAGGTGATGGTCGCGCCCTAACACCAAAATGAAATCAAGGTTTTTAATTAATTTGTATATAGAATGAACCAAGGAGCCAACATATACCGAGCATATAATCGTCAAAGCTGTTTGAAAATCAAAAATCTTGCCGGATCCATATATCACTCCGAAGAATAACAAAATATTGATCGAAATCTCGACCAGGCTGACGATGAGAGCGCGGGAAATTTGAGTGACTGCAGTGCTGGTCGACTTGTCAATGCCCTGATTGACCTTTTTGCCGACCGCGGCTGAAGCAATCTGGCGCAACCCGGCATAGGCCATGGGCAAAAGGAATATTGGGGGCATTCTTGTCTCCGGTTTTATGTGTATAAAGGCAAATAATCACCAGGATAATTCAGCAATTTTTGTGCCACCAATATCTAACCGGATTCCAATATCGGCGAGACAAAAATAGAAGGTGCTCCGGATTTAATTATAAAAATACTGTCTCCCTCAACTGCCTACTATGACCTAGGCAAAAAATACAAGGTATATGAACAGGCCGGGGTCAAAGAGTACTGGCTCATTCATCCAGACCGAAAAGCGCTAGAGGTATATCTAAACACTGATAAGAAATTCCGGCTTTCTCAGGCAGCTGAAGAGTCAGGGTTCGTCAGATCAGAATTGTTGGAAGGTTTTGAAGCAGATTTAGCGGATATATTCTAACCCATGTTCCTTTAAATTCGCATTCCGAACGCCGCCTTTCAGGCCAACCGCAACAATCTTCTCATGGACATCCAAACGCAGTACCTTTTGTTCGGCGATTTCTGCCCTTTGTGTGATGGCAGCATGCGGCTGATGGAGATCGAGATTTGGAATAAATCCTATCCGAAACGTCCCGTAATATAATCCTCGGTCAATTGATGCTTGGGGCGGGTGAAGATTTGAGCTGTAGGGCCCACCTCGATGAGATCTCCCAGGTGGAAATAGGCAGTACGCTGCGAAACGCGGGAGGCCTGCTGCATGGAGTGGGTCACGATCACAATGGAATACTGTTCGCGCAATTCGTCAATCAAATCTTCAATGACGGCTGTAGCTATCGGATCCAGGGCCGAGCACGGCTCATCCATTAAGATGACCTCCGGACTGACGGCGATCGTACGGGCGATGCACAATCGTTGCTGCTGACCGCCGGACAGGCCGGTACCGGGATGCTCCAACAAGTCCTTTACTTCGTTCCAAAGACCTGCTTTTACCAAAGAGGTTTCAACGATCTCATCCAGTTCAGCCTTGTTTTGCGCCAGCCCGTGGATCTTTGGCCCATAAGCGATATTTTCATAGATGGATTTGGGGAAGGGATTCGGTTTTTGAAACACCATGCCGACCTGGGCCCGCAACGGCACCACATCGATATTTTTACCGTAAATATCCACGCCGTCCAGGGCAATTTCACCGGTTATTCGACAGCCCTCGATGGTATCATTCATACGGTTCAAACAACGAATGAAAGTCGATTTGCCACAGCCCGAAGGACCGATCATAGCCAGAACCTCGTGGCGGCCGACATCCAGCGAGATATCTTTGATGGCCTGCTTGCTGCCGTAAAAGACATCGACGTTACGGCAGGTCATGCGCGGGTTGTCGACAGTGATGTCGCCAACCGTCTGGCGGTTCTCGCGGCTGACCAGGTCTCGCCGTTCCTGTCTAGTGACCTCGACTTTTTCAATGTATTGGCCTTCTTCCATTGAATGCCCTACAAAGCCTGCCTCGTTCATCCCTCTGAGTGAAATCATGACACTCCTTTAACCTAACACAAATTAAAAATTGGTCAATTTCTTTAATTTAGATATGTGACCTTACCGGGCGTCGTTAACAATTGTTTCAGCAACCAATAATTAATCCTCATAAAAAGCTGCCCGGCAATTAATAGCCGGGCAGCTCTATGATCAACTAATTACTTAAGTGACATCAGAATATTCAAATTCTGGATATCGCTGCGAAATTTCGCACGTTCTTCGTCGGGCATGGGAATCATGCCTTTTTCAGTCAGGTAACCTTCTTCACCCCAGGCTTTGTCACTGGTAAATTCCACCAGATATTCCTGAATTCCAGGGATAACACCAGCATGGGCTTTCTTAACGTAAAAGTAGAGCGGGCGTGAAACCGGATACTGGCCGTCGGCAATGGCGTCGAATTCCGGCTGGACGCCGTCCACGAATGAACCCTGAATTTTGTCCATATTTTGATCCAGAAAACTGAATCCGAAAATACCCAGTGCATTGGGATTGGCCTCCAGCTTCTGCACGATGAGGTTATCGTTCTCACCGGCCTCAACGTAGGAGCCGTCTTCACGCACCGTGTGAGCGATTGCTTTGTATTTTTTCTTGTCTTTCTTTTTCATGGCTTTGATCCAGGCAAATTTTTTGGCTCCACCTTCCATGGCCAGTTCCACGAAGGCATCCCGGGTACCTGAAGTCGGGGGGGGGGACCCAAAACCTCGATGCTTTTGGCCGGCAGGGCCGGATTGACATCTTTCCAGGTTTTATAAGGATTAGGCACTAATTTTTCGCCGCCGTTGGGGTCAGGGACATCCTTGGCCAGGGCCAGAAAAATGTCCTTGCGAGTCAGCTTCAAAGGCGCCGCCTTCTTTGAGTTGGCCAGCACAATGCCGTCATAGCCGATTTTCACCTCGACGATCTCTTTCACACCGTTCGATGCACAACGATCAATCTCGGACTGCTTGATGCGGCGGGATGCATTGGTGATGTCCGGATGCTCGACCCCGACACCGGCACAAAAAAGTTTCAGCCCTCCACCCGATCCGGTCGACTCGATTTTGGGGGTTTTAAAGGACGTCGATTTACCGAACTGCTCGGCCACTACAGTGGCAAAGGGGTAGACGGTGGATGAGCCCACGATGCTGATGTAGTCGCGGGATGAAGCTGCCCCGGCCATAGATAATGACGATGCAATAAACAAGGTAATGAGTAGAAGTACTGCTGATTTCTTCATGCTAAAAATCCTCCTTGAAAAAATGGTTTAACAAATCTCGTTTACTGTTTTGAACTTTCGGTAATATTTAACGCTTGAATATTAGATTCAAGTTAGCAAAATGTTCAAATTTTATTGGGCCATGAAAGCTAGTCAAAGATACGAAGGTTAATTGTTAGACAGTCCGTATTCGGGATAAAACCAAAATATTCTCTCAATTCTCATTGTTGTGAACATTCTTTTCCTGACACTTGAAACCTCTTTTGAAACTAACTCAAAGCATATGGATTTAAACATTTATATATGAAGGAACCACGAACCACACGAAAGACACGAAAATAGAAAATAATCCTTTTTTTGGCTTTTGTGTATTTCGTGTATTTCGTGGTTTACCTCCTATGCATTTACTTTGAAAAAGTTTCTATTTCGATTAGATCGGCCGCTTTTTGGGCCGGCGACTGGGCTGACACCCGAAACCATATGCTTTTTTATTTTACGTTATTACGTCAGTGAACCCTTCAATGCGGCTAAGAATCTCAATCTAGCGAGTTACCATCGCCGTTCAAATTTTTTGCGCAAAATGACCGCAGCCGCGTTCATGGTAATTAAAAAGGCCAGCAATACCATAATGGCGGCCGAGGTACGCTCCATAAAGCCCCGCTCCGGACTGTCGGCCCACAAAAAAATCTGAACCGGCAAAGCCGTGGACGGATCGGTGAACCCGGCCGGAATGTCGACGATGAAGGCCACCATACCAATCATCAACAATGGTGCCGTCTCCCCCAATGCCCGCGCCATGCCGATGATGGTTCCCGTCAACATGCCGGGTATGGCCAAGGGCAGCACGTGATGGGCGACCATCTGCATTTGAGAGGCGCCGACTCCCAGGGCGGCTTCCCGAATGGAAGGCGGTACCGATTTCAACGCCGACCGGCTGGCGATGATGATTACCGGCAGAGTCATCAGCGTCAATACCAGCCCACCTACCAGCGGAGCCGACCGTGGCAGCCCGAAAAAGTTGAGAAACACCGCCAGCCCCAGCAACCCGAACACGATCGACGGCACCGCCGCCAAATTATTGATGTTGACCTCGATCAGGTCGGTCCAGCGGTTTTTAGGGGCAAATTCTTCCAGATATACGGCCGCTGCGACCCCGATGGGAAATGAAAGCATCAGGGTGATTAACAGGGTGAAAAAAGAGCCGACGGTGGCGCCCCAGATCCCGGCTAATTCAGGTTCCCGGGAATCACCGGCCGTGAAAAATGTTTTGTTGAATTTTTTCTCGATCCGATTTTCGGCAATCAGTTGATCGATCCAGACCAGTTGCTTGTCTTTCAGGCGTCGTTCATCTTCAGGGACCCCGCGGTAAATATGGCCCTTGATCAGCATGTCTACGTCATCGTCAGCGGGCAACCAGACGCCCATTGTTTTTCCAATGACTTCCGGATGGTTCAGCACCATTTTCCGCAATTCGAAAGAGGCGCCCGAACTGACCAGGCCATAGAGCATGCGCTTGTCGCGGCGTTTCTTGACATCGGGGAACTTGCTGCGCAGTGATTTTTTGACCAATCCCTGATAATTCGCAGAAGCCAGTGATTCCTGGCCCAGCATTTCGGGATCGAAAAATACGTCCATCTTGATAAATGTTTGAAACAATGCGCTATAGCCTTTGGCCCCAACGCTGATAAATAGCAGTGACAAGAAAATCAAACTGGCGGCAATGGCCATCAGCCCATAGAATCGAAACCGTTTCTCGGCCCGATAGCGTTTGGCAAGACCGCGGTTGACAATGTCCAGAGTTCTTTCGGTTTTATCAAGAGACATTATTGTTGGATCCTATTTTTAAAACCTAATCAAATTTGGTTAACCTTTTATAAATCAGCGACCACCAGCAAAGCTGCAACGACACTGAAAATCCGCTTATTAGACCGCAGTAAGTTAGGCTTTCCATTAGAGACGCTGATTTATTCATACTGCTCTCGATATTTGCGCACGACGTGCAGGGCGATCACATTTAAAATTAATGTGACGACAAACAGCAGCAGCCCTAGTGCAAACGCAGCCAGAGTCTTGGCGCTGTCGAATTCCTGATCGCCGACCAGCAAGGTGACGATTTGTACGGTCACCGTGGTGACCGCCTTCAGGGGATTGACCGTTAAATTGGCGGCTAAGCCGGCTGCCATGACCACAATCATGGTTTCGCCGATGGCTCGGGATACCGCCAGGAGCACACCGCCCACGATACCGGGCAAAGCGGCCGGCAGCACTACCTGTTTGATGGTTTCCGACTGGGTGGCCCCCAAGCTATAGGCGCCATCCCGCAAAGCCTGGGGCACGGCATTGATAAAATCGTCGGAAAGCGAAGACACAAATGGGATGATCATGATGCCCATCACCAGGCCGGCGGCCAGGGCGCTTTCCGAGGAAACGCTAAGTCCCAGGATAGAGCCGGTGTCACGGATGAAGGGTGCGACAGTCAGCGCCGCAAAAAATCCGTAAACGACCGTTGGAATACCGGCTAATATCTCAATCAAAGGCTTGGCCACGGCTCGAAACTTTTTGTTGGCGTACTCTGAGAGATAAATTGCGGACATCAATCCAATCGGTACCGCCACCACCATGGCGATGGCCGAAATCAACGCCGTTCCCAAAAAAACCGGCACGGCACCGAAGGCGCCGGAGGAGCCTACCTGGTCAGCCCGAATTGCGGTCTGGGGACTCCACTTCAGCCCGAAGAGAAATTCGGTGATGGAAACGGCTTTGAAGAATAAAATGGCTTCATACAGCACGGATAGCACAATGCCGATGGTGGTGAATATGGCGATTGTCGAGCAGGCAATCAGGAAGTACTTAACGACCTGCTCTACAATGTTACGGGCCCGCAGGACCGGTTTGATTTTAGCTCGCACCACCACCATGCCGAGCATGCCGATAGCAATTGCAACAACAGCCAGTGCGGCTTTACTGGTCGCCATCAGACTGCGATAATGATCGGCGGCGGACTGCATAGTCGGGTCGATTTCACCGGAGACGATGTTGCCGCTGACCAGGTTGCGAATATCATTGACAACCAAATTCAAGCGGTCTGCCGGCAAATTCCGAATATTTGGGGGCAGATCCGCAACCACCAGTTGGGTAACGATACTGGATTCGAAAGCCAGCCAGAATCCGAACAGGATCAGGGCCGGAATTCCACACCAGACGGCTGTCAACGTTCCGTAGTAGGTCGGGCGCGAGTGCAAGTGTTTGATTTGTGCGGCACCACCGGCAACCGCAAATGCCCGCCGGCGTCCCACGTAGTAAGCGACGCTGGAAAGCGCCAATAAAACTATTAAAAGCGTTGCAGGAGACATGTTCTCACAATATTCTTTTTCAAGTCAGTTAATAGAAGCATAAATGCAAAAAAAGCATCAGGTCAACTGCGGTAAATTAGCGATCGAATGTTAACGTTTCGTATGTATTGTGTTAGGTTTTTGTTAGGAAGCTATAAAACTGCGGCTAAGCGAATTGTCAACATTTGAATTTTTTTAAACTTGTCCAACTCGAGCAGGACATGGTAGGGAAATATCATATAGTTGGAGAAACTGCCGAATCACCGTAAGTAAAAGGGAATTACTTTGGGCCGGCGGGAGTTGATAACTGAAATTAGTCGATTCCTAACATTATCCTAACAGTTTTCTAACGATAGGTGGGCATTTTAGAAAAATTGACAGCCCCATTCGGATAGACCATTATTCTTAGAGAAGTTAAATTCAGATCCCTTAATACAACAATAATCAGGGTGCACCGTCGGGAATAAAACCATGGAAAAAATGATTCGCAAGCATTTCTCAAGAGAACTGGAAAAAATAAAAAAGCAAATACTCTCTCTGGGGGCTTTGGTGGAAGACCGGGTTCGCATGGCCCTGAATGCAGTGGATGATAATGATGCTGAATTGGCGCACCAGATTATTAAAGCCGATTATGAAATTGACGAAATGGAAGTCGAAATCGAAGAGGAGTGCCTCAAAGTCCTGGCGCTGCATCAACCCGTGGCGGTGGATCTGAGATTTCTGATTGCAGTCATAAAAATTAACAACGATTTGGAAAGAATCGGCGATCAGACCGTCAATATAGCCGAGCGCGTCGATGTCATCGCCAAACGCGATCTGGGCGACTTTTTCTTCGATTATTCATCTATGGGTGAAAAAGCCGAAAAAATGTTGAAGATGAGTCTGGATGCCCTGGTGAATATGGACTCTGATCTGGCCTTCAAGGTCGTCATGATGGATGATGAGGTCGATCAAATCAAAAGCGAGGCTTATGACCGCATCAAAAAGGCCATGAGTGAGCACCCCGATAAAATCGGCTATTTAATCAATCTGCTGCTAATTTCCCGCCATATCGAACGCCTGGCTGACCACACAACAAACATTGCCGAGGAAGTCATCTACATGATCGAAGGCGAAATTATCCGCCACGCGCAATATGATCAGTTATAATGACTCGATCCTGAGCATTTCACTCACAGAGGGCACGGAGGTCACAGAGCTTTTATTTGATCGTTCAGCTCAGCAAATCAAACCAGAATAATTCTTTTCTCGGTGGGCTCTGTGGGCTCAGCGAGAGATCAAAAAAATTTGTTTCTCACAGAGAGCTCAGAGGCACAGAGAAATAATTACGGTTAAAAATTAAAGTATGGAATTGAACCAATTATCTTCGAAGATCATCAAGGCTGCCATCGCAGTGCACAAAGAGCTTGGTCCGGGGCTATTGGAATCTGTCTATCAAGCCTGCCTCGCAATGGAGCTGAAAAGCATGGGAGTCGAGGTTCAGTCCGAGGTGGCCCTTCCAGTATACTATCGCGGACAGAAAATCGATGATCAGGGGTTTCGGTTGGATCTGCTGGTGGAAGATACGATTATAGTGGAGCTAAAGTCGGTGCAAAGGGTGGAGCCGGTTCACAAAAAGCAGCTACTGTCTTACCTGCGCTTGGCGGGGAAGCGGCTGGGGCTGTTGATCAATTTTAATGAGGTATTGTTGAGGGATGGGATTACGCGTATAATCAATGATGTGGATAATGCTGAGCGCAGTAGATAAATAATTAGCTCTCACAGAGGGTACAGAGGCGCAGAGTTATTGATGAGATTTTCTGAGGGTGGGAATCTTATCAAATAGCCGCCCGCTATCACAGAAAAAATGGGCGAAAAGAATTGTAGCAAATTAAACTCACGCCTAATCCTGTGCCATTGACATTGTATGCCCCGGATGGGGCTGAGAGTTCGGTCTGATTTTTCCTTTAAAAGATCAGACCCCAAAAAGGTCTTCTCTGAGTTCTCTGAGTGCTCTGTGAGAGAAAAAATGTGGGCTCAGCGAGAGATCGAGGTTGGGCGGAGCAGATCCTGGAAGGGCATAAAGGTAAGCGTGGTCTTGTCGATTTTAGCGGTTTTAGACAAATCGAGATTAATGATAAAGGCCTGATCCGGTTGGTAGCGGCCAATGAAGCTGCGCAGCGCTTTTGAGACTTTCTCCTGCTTGAGATGCTTGTATTTAACCTCCAGCGGAATGAGCCTGCTGCCGGCTTCGATCACGAAATCGACCTCAGCTTTATCCTTTGTTCGCCAGTAGTGCAGGCTGGCGGCCTTAAATCGAAGTTTTTCCCTCAAAAGCAAAAATACAAAATTTTCAAAGGCAAACCCTTTTTCCAGGGGGCTTTCAAGGTGCCCGAAAAGCCCCAGACAAAAATTGCGAAACCCCAAATCCCAAAAGTAAGGTACCGGAAGTTTGCTGATTTCTTTTCTGATGTTCCGGGCATAGGGGGTCGTCAGTTCAATCAAAAAAATCTTTTGAGCGTACCACAGATAGTTTTTGACGGTAGTAAAAGATACATTCAATGTCGAAGCCAATTCGGTATAATTCATCAACTGCCCGATTTGGCTGGCCAGAATCTTGATCAGGGCGTTGAAAACTTCCGGTTTGTCGAGCTTTAAGAGATAGGCAATGTCCTTTTCTAGGATGCTGCGGTAGATTTCATCGATCAGGCGAAGCTTTTCCCGCTGTTCGGCTGCCAGGATGATTCGGGGATATCCGCCAAACTGCATGTATTCCGCCAAGAGCTGCAGTCCTCGGTCCTTTTCTATCGTCAGAAAATCAGCGAGATTTTCTTCATACCGGTAGTCCGTCCGGTGGTTGACAAATTCTTCAAATGTTAGGGTGGACAATTCAAACAACCGTTTGCGGCCGATGAGCGATTCATGGATTTTTTCTTTCAACTCAAGGCTGCCGGAGCCGGAAATGATGAATTTATAAGGCAATTTGAGGTCGAAAAGGCCTTTTAAAAACAGACCGGCATCCTCTTTGCGCTGAATCTCATCAAGAAAAATGTATCCAGGCTTGCGGCCCATTTCCAGTTCGATCTTGCTCACAAGGGCCGCCTGAGATGCGACATGCGGTCGGTCCCATTCAATATCCAGATTCAGAAAAAGGTTCGGCTCACCCCGATCGTCCAGATGCGCTTTCAACATCTCCATCAGGGTGGTTTTTCCGGCCTGTCTCGGACCGATGATCAGACTGATTTCTTTTTGGGCTAGATGATCAACCAGATCTTGAAATAACTTTCGCTTAATCATACTTCAATAATAGCCCGAGAATTTATAATGTCAATATAAAATAAATCGGGGGATACTTTTTGGTGCACATTATCTGAGGATGTTTTACCGGTTTAGATTCGGAAAGGACTTTCGTCTCAAATGACCTCGGCCGTCTCCAGACTGTTAATTTCATCAGAGCTGAAACCAAAATCACCCAGCACCGCTTTGGTGTGTTCCCCCGGCTGCGGGGGCGGATTCTTCAGTTCAGGGGGCGTTTTTGAAAAGCGCGGCGTGGGAGCTGGTTGAATAATTCCGTCAACCTCGACAAAGGTTCTTCTCTCCCGGTTGTGGGGATGATTTGGAGCTTCGTCCAGGGACAACACTGGCGCAAAGCAAATGTCAGTGCCTTCCATGATTTGACACCATTCATCGCGGGTCTTGGTTTTAAAAATATTCGAGATTTTTTCCTTTAGCGCCGGCCACTTTTTGGGATCCAACTGGTCTTTGAAGACAGGGTCATCGATCCCGGTATGCTGCAGCAGAAGCTGATAGAACTGTGGCTCGATGGCGCCGACGGATATGTACTCGCCGTCCGCGGTCTCGTAGGTATCGTAAAAATGCGCGCCCCCGTCGAGCAGGTTGACGCCCCGCTCGTCCGTCCACAGCCCGGCGGCTAGCAGACCGTAGAACATGGTCATCAGGGCGGCGGATCCGTCCACCATCGCGGCATCCACCACCTGGCCCCGGCCTGACTGTCGGGCTTCTAACAGGGCGCAGACCATACCGAAGGCCAGCAGCATGCCGCCGCCGCCGAAGTCCCCCACCATATTCAAGGGGGCAACCGGTTTTTGTCCCTTGTGGCCGAAAGTGTGCAGCGCCCCGGACAGGGAGATATAATTGATATCGTGGCCGGCGGCCCGTGCTAGCGGGCCTTCCTGTCCCCAGCCCGTCATGCGGCCGTATACGAGGGTCGGGTTTTTCTCTAAACAAACATCAGGTCCCAGACCCAATTTCTCCATCACACCGGGCCGAAACCCCTCCTGCAGGGCATCGACTTTGGCAACCATCTTGAGGACGGCGGCCGCGCCTTCAGGCTTCCGGAGATCGATGCTGATAGATCGCCGGTTGCGCATCATCACATCGTATTTGGGTTCGGTCAATGACAGCTGCCCCTTGCGTTCGATTCGAATGACGTCAGCCCCCATGTCCGACAGCATCATGGCGCAAAACGGCCCCGGTCCGATGCCGCCGAATTCGATAATTTTCACACCTTCAAGTGGTCCCATGTTCCGCTCCTGATTGTAAAGCGTTAAAATAATAGTGTGTTCAACAAAATCATTAACGACGATTTTTTCGCTTTGATGCCTTGGCCTGTTTTCGTTTTTTTTAGGTTTTCGTTTTGAATATATGGATCTGGATCCGCCACAACGTTTTCCAAAATTTCGACTAAGTAGGGTGTTATTTCCTCCTTAAGCTCAATGGCGTCATCGATCTGCTCTTTTTTGTAGGTGCCGTCAAAATTCTTAAAAGCTTCTAGTATCTCGGTTATAGCGTTTGCTTTATCCATCGATTCAATGCCCTTGTTTTTAAGGATCTACTAGTCGATATGGTGGCGCTAAGCGCGTAGGCCCGTGTCTCTTTTTTCAGAGGCTAAAATGTTCATTCCAACAATGGGACTTAAAGTCAAGATGTTTCGAATATCCAAATTCCCAACGCGGATAAACCGGAAAGTTCAGCCACAAGACACCCGGAATGGCTAACGTTACTTATGAAATGTCTCGAACCTTGAGTGATGGAGTACTGAAGTATTGCGGTATCAAGAGAAGACATCCAGCCTTCAGACATTACTCCAGCACTCCAGTACTCCAACACTCCGAAATTAATAAACACTTAAATGCCCATAAGGATTACCTTTTTTTGGATCATAGTTTGTAGACCAGATCCATGTAACGCTTCAAGAATGCATCCATCACCCCCTTAATCGGAATATTGGCGGACATGCCGTATGGGCGGCCCACACCCTCGGTCTCCTTGTCCGGGTCGGCCTTGACCTCGGCAACGGCATCGTTCAGGTCGGCGATGAATTTTTCAGCCAGGCCGGGTTGGCTGTGGCGGTGGGTCAGGCAGATATGCACCCCGGCCGGGTTTTGCAGGCCGTTTAAACTCCAATTCTTCTCTCCCATGACATCCATAATTCGGTAGATATTCAGGGTTTCGGAATTAAAGGCGATGTCCCACAATGGGTTTCCGAGTACATGCAGTTCCGGGATCGCACGGATTCCCTCTTTTATTACTTCCGCAGTTTCCAGAATTTTCCTGGCGATCTCCAGATAGCCCTGCTCACCAATGGCGACCATGGCGGCCCAGGCGGTGGCGCTTAACGCACCGGCACGGCTGCCGGCAAACGTCGGCGACAAGTACAGGCCGCCGGGCCAATCCGTCGTGGTGTAAAACTGGTAGCGGCGCAGTTCCAGGCTGCGATACAGGATAACGGATGAGCCTTTGGCGGCATAGCCGTATTTATGAGTGTCGACGGAGATGGAAGTCACCCCCGGCAATCTGAAGTCAAAAGGTGGAATGTCGTAGCCTAATTTCTCGGCCCACGGCAGGATGAATCCACCCAGGCAGGCATCCGTGTGAAACCCGACGTCGGCCTCGAATGCCAGTTCGGACAGTTCCTCGATGGGATCAATCGTACCGTGGGGAAACGACGGGGCGGATCCCACGATGACGATGGTGTTCGGTGTTATGGCCTGCCGAGTTTTGGCCACGTCGGCTTTGAAATCGGCATCAACCGGTACCTGGATCATCTTGATGTTGAAATACTGAGCGGCTTTGTCGAACGCCGCATGGGCGGTGTTCGGGACGATCATTTCAGGCTTGTTGATGCCCTTCATGTCCCGGGCCCAATCCCGATAGGTTTTCATGGCCAGCAGGATACTCTCCGTTCCGCCTGATGAAACCACCCCGCAGACTTCCTCATCGGAATCCGGATCATCCGTGACTTTGTCCCCGTTTAACATGTTGGCCGTCATGGACACCACTTCGGCTTCGTATTTGGTGATGCTGGGCCACACATCGGTGTGCAGCGGATTGGTCTGGGAATTGATGGTGTAGACCCGATTCAAAAATTCGATATGTTCCTCATCGCCGTGATACACGGCGCCGGAGACGAAGCCGTCTTTCCACTTGGATTCCTCCTTGGCTTTTAACGCCTCCATTTCGGCAATGATTTCTTCTTTATCCCGGCCGGTCTCCGGCAGGCGGGAAAACGTGGTGTAGCCATCCTTATAGGGTTTGATGGACCGTTCGACATCTGCCATCATTTCTTCATTGGTCTTTTTTGTCATTACTTCCTCCGAAACTGGGCGTTATTTGTTATTGGTTATCCGTTATTAGAATTGCCTGATCACGAGTGTCTCAAGAAAATAGATTTCATTGCTTTTTAACCAATTACTAATAGCGAATAACTGATAACTTCAAATTGGTTTTCAGTTCAAATTAGATATATCCTTTGAGCCTTAAACCTTAAACCTTGAACCTCTGAACCTTTGAACACTGAACCTCTAAACCCCTGAACCTCGAACCTTGAACCCTGAACCTCTGAACCTAGAACCCTGAACCAAAAGTTCTATCCATCTCTTCATCACTGACGACGACCACCGTATCATGCGGCGGCAGGGGTTCTTCGTAGAAGAACTTGGCCAGCCGATCATCAGCATTCGTAAAACCGGCGCGTTGATTGAATTCACGCTCAGCTTGCAGCACCCGGATGCCGTGCGAGCGTTTGTCCGCCTCTGTGAGCTCGGTCCCGAACTTGGCGTTGATCATGGTCATCAGCGCTTGTCCGGCCTTGGCGTTGGTGTGCACGGCGGAGTTGGCGAACAAGCACAGTCCGGTGCAGTCAAAGGCGGCCACATCGATCTGATATTCGCGGGAAACCTCCACCTGGCCATCGGCTTTCAGGGGATTCAGCGAACCGCCCAACGAGTCCAAATTCTTATCGATTACATTGCCGGCCGTATGATCGGCGCCCATAGGGGAGGTGGCGTAGGTTACGCCCATCCCCTGAATGGCGCGCGGGTCGTATGCTGCGATGGACTGATTTTTAACCACCGGCACCCGGTGATGATTGAAGTGCTTGCCCACCGCCGACGGCCCGTTGCCAAGAATCCGGCCGAATGCCGTACCGGCAGCAATCTCTTCAACCATGGCAATGGCAGCCTCGGCATCGCCGAAGTCTTTGTATCCGGCATCCATGGCCACCGCCATGGATACGCCGGTGTTCATGGTATCGACCCCAATGTCATCTGACAGAAAATCGAGCCGGGCAATCGTGTCCAGGTCATCGATGCCGCACATGCCACCCATGGCCCAGATGGTCTCGTACTCCAGCGAGGCAGTGACATAGTTGCTCCGGGAATCCACGAATTCATTGGAGCAGTGAATGATGCACTGGGCGCATCCCATATGGGTGGTCTTGCCGCCACGCTCCTTCAGGGTATCGGCCAGGGCTTCGCCGCTGATCTTCTCCCATCCGTCAAATACCCCATTGGTGGCATTGTAGCTGGGAAAAGCGCCGGCAGCATTGATGGGCGCGACCAGCACGGCCGTTCCCAGGGGCGGCAGCACATAACCGCTGAACATGTCTTCTTTGACGGCTTTGGCGAACACTTTGGCGGTCTTTTTAAACGCCATGGGATCGGCCATGGCATCCGGGCTTTTGCCGTTTAAGCTTACGATGAGCGCCTTGAGTCCTTTGGATCCCATGACAGCACCCAGCCCACCTCGTCCGGCCGCGCGGCAGGGACGACCGTCGGCATCGGACGACTGGATGGAGGCGCTAGCCAGCTGATATTCACCAGCCGGACCGATACACAGCACGGCCGGCTCATCGCCGGCTTCACGATAGATTTCTTCGACCAGGGCGTATGTCCGTGCCTCTTTAAAGTTAGATGCCGGAACCAGAGTCGCTTCTCCGCTGTCATCGATCTTAAGAAAAAACAACTCATCCGGCGGCGGCTGGCCTTCAACAACCACGGCACCGAAACCCAGTCTACCGAGCGCCGCCGCGACGGTCCCGCCGACATTGCTTTCTTTGATACCCCCGGTCAGGGGGCTTTTGGCGCCAATGGACAAACGGCTGGTATTGACCAGCGAGGTGCCGCTAAGCGTACCGGGGGCAAAAATAAGTTTGTTCTCCGGTCCCAGCGCGTCACAATCCGGGGGTACTTCATCGTTGATCAGCACCGAGGTCAACCCCCGGCCGCCAAGTCCAAGGTAAGCTTCTGCAAGGTCTTCCTCGACAATGGATTGGGTGGTCATGTTTACTCTTAATAGTTTCATTGAGTGCTCCTTAGCCGAATAAGCTGAAATTGATTGGGTTATGAAATATTATGTGATTTTGGCAACTTTTTTGAACAATAATGAGTTACTTTGGTTTCAGGTTTCGGGTGTCAGGTGTCAGGAATAAAAACCCCGTGAAAAGCGAACCGCAGAATGCCGAAGGGTGGAATCGCTTTGCTCAGTTTTATTATATAAAATAGACAGAATACATTCCTTCGACATTCGACATTCATTATTCGATATTCGCTTTTTCAAAGTTTCCTTTTCTACCAAACCGTTCATATAAAAGGCCAGCAGTTCGACTGATCCTGACACCCGAAACCTGATACCCGAAACCTATCTTGCCGCATTCAACCGCTTAAAAATCGCCTTGTTGTGCTTATAAATATTGAGAAACTCGGCAAACAGCCGGTCGTAAATTTTTCGATTTCCCGGATTCGGTTCAAAAGTATCGCTGATCTGAATGTATGCCGGAATATCGTCAAAGCTCATATATCCCAATCCGACCGAAGCAATAAAGGCTGCGCCGCGGGCGTTGGTCTGGATCGGGTCCTTGACCTGCTTGATGGTGCGGTTTAGCACATCCGCGTGGATTTGGCACCAGATATTCGAAATTGCGCCGCCGCCTACCATGTGGATCGGATTCATTGGGCGTCCAATAAACTTTTCAACATATTGCAGGGCCCATCGCTGATTGAAGGCCACGCCTTCCAGAAAGGCTCGCACAATGTCTTCCCGGGTGTTGTCCAGCGACAAATTGTACAGGCAAGCGCGCACTGAATTGTCCTCGACCGGGGTGCGTTCGCCGTTTAGCCAGGGCGTGAAAAGGACCCCGTTGCTGCCGGCCGGAACGGATTCTGCGATTTTGTCAAAAATTTTATAGACGTCCGGCAGAGCCTCTTCCTTGAGCAATACGTCTTCATGATACAAAATGTTTTCTTTGAGATAGGTCAGCACTCCGCCGGCGGTTTCCTGTTCGTTGACGATCATATACTTGTCGGGATTCGAGCAGGGAATGGAGGCGATGCTATGCAGGACATCCGTTTTTTTAAACGGCACATGCGCCACAATCCAGGAAGAGGTCCCCACATACAGGTGGCCTTCAAAATCCCGCACCGCCCCGGACCCCAGGGCGGCCGCCTGGATGTCCGGCGAACCCATCATGGCCTGGACGTCTTCTCTCAACCCCAACTCTTGAGCAACGTCTTTTTTCAGCGGGCCCAGCACGTCGATGGACTGCTTGAGATCGGGCAGCTTCTCCCTTTCGAGGTTGTACATTCTCAGCAGCTTGTCACTGTAGGTAATATGGTTTATGTCCCGGTTGTCGGTGACCCAATGCATGGTGATCGAGTCATAGGAGGCTGCGAATTCTCCGGTAAGGCAAAAGTTTATATAGTCTTTGGGTTCGAGGAATTTGTATGTTTGCCGGTATACCTCGGGATGTTCATTTCTAATCCACAGGATGTGGCCCACGGGGTCTTTGCCGGACAGGCCGGGGGCGCCGCCCGTCAGTCGAATCCAGCGCCACAATTTGAGGGGATCATAGCCTTCGATTTTAATCGGGCCACCCGCCATTGCGGCCACATACTTGGCCCCGCGCATGTCCATCCAGATCACGGCATTCATCAACGGTTGGCCTTCTCGATCGACCGCCACCGTACCGGCCCATTGAGTTGAAGCACAGACGGCCACGATATCTGCCGGGTTCACGGTCGCCCGCCCTAGCAGCCGCTTGGAAGTGGCTTTGATCGCATCCCACCAGTCGGCCGGGTCTTGCTCGGCTCCGCCATTGGGCAGCAAGTGCAGCGGTACGGCCTGGTAGTCAAAATCAATCACGTCGCCGGCTGTGGAGACCAGAGCGGTTTTACTGCCGGATGTCCCCAGATCGATTGCCAGAATGAATTTATTTTCTTTGTCTGACATATTGTGGTGGTCCCGTCTGAAATAAATGAATAATTTTTGATTACATATTGGAGAATGACCCAGTGCCGGTATAATTGATAGAAAACGGACGTGTCAAACGGAAAAACAATATGACATGCCAGAGCTATTTTTCTATTGGCCAAACGAAAGGCGATTCCAGCATTCCGTTGCCTTGGAAAGCTTATAAAGCCTCTGGCCGAACTTGACACAAAAGATTTATTGTTATAATAACCGTACAAATTATCGTAGTTTCGCTTGGCCACTCAACCTTCACCCCGCTACACAACTTTTTAACAGATAATTCGCAGTTTATTCGGCAATTGCCGTCTGACAGATATTGAACTCGACACCTGTTTAACCGAACCTAACCAAAACCGCAACTTGTTGGCTCTGACTCTGAGATGTTTACACAGGTATTTCTAAACGGACTGTATTCAAGCAGTGTGTATTGCCTGGTCGCCCTGGGGCTCACCATAATACTGGGCGTGATGGACATAGCTGACTTCGCCCAGGCCGGGCTGTATATGCTGGGGGCCTATGTCACGTTTCTGGTGGCCGAAATGCTGGGCCTTAACTTCTTCGTGGCGTTGCTGCTGGCGATCTGTGCCGCAGCGATCGTCGGCATCGTCAATAATGTGCTGGTCTACCAGCCGGTGCTCAAACGGGGCGCCAATACGCTGATTGCCGCGCTGGGCATTCTTCTAATCGTTCAAAACGTGGCCCTGCTGGTATTCGGGCCGGATTATCAAACTTACCAGCTTCCCTTCGGAAGCGGCAAGCTGACCATTGGAGATGGAACCCTGACCCTGTACAAAGGCATGATCATTTCTATTGCCTGCCTGCTGGTTCCGTCGGTTTGGCTTTTTTTGGAAAAGACCCGGATCGGCAAAGCCATTCGTGCCGTGTCGCAGAATGTGGAAGGCGCCGCCATCGTGGGTATCAGCAGCGCCAGGGTTTCCGTGTTTACTTTGGCGCTGGGTACCGCCCTGGTGGGATTGGCCGGAGCGCTGGTTTCTCCAATTTATGCCTTTGATGCCCATTTCGGATCGCATATCATCGTCAAAGCGTTTACGATTGTTATCTTCGGCGGCATGGGTTCCCTGCGGGGAGTTGTGGTCGGCGCGCTGATTATCGGAATCGGCGAGAACATGATCGCCGGCTTTATCTCAACCGAGTACAGCGATCTGGTGACTTTCGTGCTGTTGATTTTGATTCTATTTGTCCGACCCCAGGGGGTCTTCGGAAGGAAGGCGATATGACGCCGACTCAGCGCAAAATCATGTGGGTATCCGTGTTGGCAATTGTCGCGCTCGTTCTACCTTTGCTGCTGACCTCCAATCTGCTGCGGCATTTTCTGGTGTTAATCGGCATCAACATCATTCTCGTCATGAGTCTTGATATGGTAGTTGGTCATACGGGCCTGACGTCTTTGGGTCACGCCGGTTTTATGGGAATTGGCGCCTATACCTGTGCCTTGCTGGTAATGAAGCACAATTCGCCGTTCTTCATCGCCCTGGCAGCCGGTATGCTGCATGCGGGAATATTCGGCGCCCTGGTGGGGTACCCATCGCTGCGGTTGAAGGGGCACTATTTCGTCATAGTGACCTTTATCTGTGGGATCGTGTTCAATCTGTTTTTCACCAATCTGGTCGGCATCACCAAAGGGCCGATGGGGCTTCCAGGAATACCGCCGCCCCGGATCGGATTGGGCGCAGACCTGTCCTTTCGGGTCGCCTCCAAGTTATCGTACTATTACCTGGTCCTGGTGTTTATCTTCATATTGGTATATGTCAAGCACCGCTGCTTCAACTCCCGCATGGGCCGGGCCCTGCTGTCGATTCGCGAAGACGAGGATTTGGCCAAATCGGTGGGCATCCGGACCCATTATTACAAAGTCATTATTTTTATCATCAGCACCGCGTTTGCGGGACTTGCCGGAGGGCTCTACGCCCATTATTTCCGATTTATCGGGCCGGAATCTTTCACCATGCTGCATTCGTTCGATCTGTTCGTCATGAATCTGGTGGGCGGGGCCGGGACCATACTGGGTCCGATCATCGGCCCCTTGCTGCTGACGATTATCGACGAACTCTCCCAGCTTTTTAAACCCGAGCTGGCCAGAATTTTATTCGGTGTGTTTTTAATTCTGATCATTTTGTATATGCCCAAAGGAATCATGGGCCTGATCAGAGAAAGGGCAATTAGCAGGGGAAAATGACCTCGCCGCCAGCCACTTTATTAAAAGTTCAGAATCTCAGCAAGCGTTTCGGGGGTTTTGCCGCCGTCTCTGATTTGAGTTTCGAGCTTGAGACCGGCCGAATTATGGGTCTGGTCGGGCCCAACGGCGCCGGTAAAACCACCACCTTCAATCTGATTTCAGGATTTTTAAAGCCGGCCACCGGCAGCGTTGAGTTTCAAAATAAAAGCATTACGCACCTGAGTCCCGATGACATTTCCCGCCAGGGACTCGTCCGGACATTTCAATTAAACAAGCTTTTTTCCAATTTAACGGTGGAAGAAAACATCCGCAACGGCTGCCATCAATTTGAAAAAGGGGGCATCAAACGGTTCCTGCTGCGCGCACCCGGTGCGGAACGACGCGCACTCGAACAGCGGGCAGCCGAACTGCTGCAGATGGTTAAACTGGATAAACTAAAAGGACAAAGAGCTGAAGACCTGTCCTACGGCGATCAAAAGCTTTTGGGCATCGGCATTGCCCTGGCTACAGAGCCAAAACTACTGATGCTGGACGAACCTTTTGCCGGCATGAACAGTACCGAGACCGAACGGTGTTCAGCACTGATTAGACAGATCGTCCAAAATGGAACCACCATATTTCTGGTCGATCACAATATGCGGGCGATCATGGGCATTTGCGATCGTGTGATCGTGCTGAATTTCGGAGAAAAAATTGCTGAAGGCGAGCCGGAAAAAATTCAATCCGATCCAAATGTGATTGAATGTTACTTGGGTCGGAAGACATATAGGTAAGCTGAGGTTCTCAGGCGCTCAACTGTTGTTTTAACATGTTGTAAAATACGGAAGGTTTCAGGTGTCTGCCTTTAGCACCTCAGTTCCCTGAAACCTGACACCTGAAACCCGAAACCTTATAAACTTCGCCACTACGGCCCTGCGGGAGCCACTTTAGGTTTTTGATATTAACGTATGTCGGTCTTTATAAGCTAGGAGCCTTTAAATTTGCTGTCTCTGGAAAATCTTTCAACATTCTACGGCAACTTCGAAGCCATCAAGGGTATTTCCATGTCCGTGGCGCAGGGGGAGTTGGTGGCGGTCATCGGGGCCAATGGTGCCGGCAAAACCACGTTGATGCGAACGATCTGCGGCTTGCAAAAACCGAAAATCGGCAGCATCATATTCGGAGACGACAATATTACCGGACTGGGACCGGTAGAGCGCGTCAAAAAGGGAATCGTTTATTGCCCGGAAGGGCGCAAGCTGTTTCCCGAAATGAAGGTGTCGGAAAATTTGGAAATGGGGGCCTACACTTGCATCGACGATTTGGCGAGGAATTTAGATCACGTCTTATCCCTATTCCCGGTGTTAAAAGACCGCAAAAACCAGTTGGCAGGTTCATTGAGCGGGGGCGAACAGCAAATGCTGGCGATCGGGCGCTCCCTGATGGGCAGCCCGCAGCTCATCCTGTTCGATGAGCCCTCAACCGGCCTGGCCCCCCTGATTGCCGAAGAATTGATGCAGGTTATCAAACAGCTGAACATCGACGGCAAAACCGTCGTTCTGGTTGAACAGAATGTCCACCTGGCGCTGGAAATCTCCCAGCGGTGCTATATCATCGAAAATGGCAAGATCGTTTTGGAAGGAGACGCGCACGAGCTTAAGGAAAATGAAGATGTCAAGCGGGCGTATTTGGGGGGTGAATGAACGTCGAACATCGAACGCCCAACATCGAATGTCGAATAATGCATTCTATCTATTTTAAAACGATTGAGCGAAGCGATTCCATCATTCGTCAATCGTCATTCGTCATTAATTGAAGTTTCACACGAGAATCAGCAACTTGACTAGCTGATCTGCCTGCGGCAGAAAACCTGAAACCAATAATTTAATCAAGGAGGTGTGGTGATGAGGAAAAAAATGAACTTTATGATGTTGTGTGTGTTCGGGATCGCTCTGTTGCTGGCACCCAACGTTTCGCTGGCGGATATGCCGGATTCGGTCAAGATCGCTATCGCTCAGCCGTTGACCGGATTTTTAGCCCTCAATGGCAAGGAAGTCATGGAAGGAGCGGAATTGGCCGCAGAGTTGGTAAACAATGCCGGCGGCATCAAGGGCCAAACCAAAATTAAGCTAATCGAAGGCGACACGCGCTGTAACCCGACCAACGCGGTCAATGCCACCCAGCGGCTGATCAATCAGGGCATCGATTTTTATGTGGGCAATTACTGCAGTTCCGCCTCTTTGGCGACCATGCCTATCCTGGAGGCCGAGGGAATTCCGCAGATCGTTTTATCCTATGCGCCCAGCATCACGGCCGAAGCCCGCACGCCGAATTCGGTCAGGATCGGACCGTCGGCGCCATTGGAAATGTCGCCCCTGGCCAAATACGCAATTCAGGTCAACGGTGACAAAACCTTTGCGGCCATCGGGTTGAACAACGATTTCGGCCGTGCCATGACCGAGGAGTTCTCCAAAACCGCTGCCAAGTTCGGCGGCAAGGTGGTGGATTTCCAATACTTCAAATTCGGAGCAGACTTTTCAACCTACCTGACCAAAGTCAAGAATTTGAAGCCGGATGCCGTAATGGTCATCGCCATGGGAAACGACACCATCAGCTTTACTAAAAGCTATTATGAACTGGGACTGAAAATGAATATCTACACCGGCGATAACTTTGCGGACACCCAGTATGTCAACAAGCAATCGCCGAAGCCTCAGAATCTGTTTTATCCGTATATTTACCAGGATGATTCAGCAAAGGAAATGGGCGTGCCGGATCGTGACTCCTGGACGTTGAAATTCGTCGAAGAATTCAGCAAAAAGTACGGTAAAGAGCCGACCCGCAACAATGCCTGGGGATATGCCTGTGTCATGGTATTTCAGCAGGCTGTCGCCGCAACGGGCACCACGGAAAAGAAAAAGATATCCGAATATCTGCATTCCGGCGCCGAGTTTGAAACGCCCTTCGGCAAGTTTGGCTTCCAATGGTGCGGCCAGTCGGTCAACAAAGCCGGTATTGGAAAATTCAAAGGTGACGGCAAGCTTTATCTGAAACCAATGGATTGGGGCGATGACGTCATCGGAGACCTTTGCCCGGCGAAATAGATTTGTACGATCCAAAATACTTAGGCGGGTCTTTTTAAACGGAATATAATCCATTGTATAAGGTTTCACCGCCCGCTTCGCTAGAGACGCAAAGATCGCAGAGGAATTTCTATTTAAACTTTGTGGTAAGGGGCTAGAAAGCTTAAAATCAACGTCCTTTGGGATTCAACAAATAGTATCATCTCCATATAAGGAGAATTACCTTTATGTTTGCCGTTCTCTCAACGGCAAACATAATCCCGCACGGCGGGACTCTGCGTACTTTGCGACTTTGCGGTGAAATTAATATTAAATCCGATCAGAATGTGTCAGTTTAGTCAATGACTGAAGCTAAAAATTCAGAACTGGTCCAAGCGGAAGCCCTGGTAAAGAAATTTCTAAGGGCTATGGAGAATCGCGACTTGGCCGCAGCCGACACCATGATCGCCGAGGAGGCCAAAATCGTTTTCCCCGGGGGCGTGGAATTCAAAAGCCAGCAAGACATGGTCGCCGCCGCAAGGGACCGCTATCAGTGGATCAAAAAAAAGCTTGAGCAAATCGACACCGCGGTTTTGCCCCAAGGCCGGATCGTTGTCTACGTAACGGGCACCTTGTATGGCCGCAACAATTTCGGGGTCGAATTTGCCGGCATTCGCTATATCGACCGGTTCGAAGTGGAGGATGGTCTCATCGTTTCCCAGCAAGTCTGGAATGATCTGGCGGAATCCGGTGTGTTACAGAGAAAAAGCGAAAGATGATCAATTATCCAAAAACAGTTGTCATTGAAGAGCAGGGCTTGCGGGACGGACTGCAAAGCGAAAAGGCCCTGGTTCCGAAAGAAAAAAAGCTGGAGCTGATTCAAGCGGTTGTTGAGGCCGGCGTGAAACGGGTGCAAGTCACCTCCTTTGTGCACCCCAAGCTGGTCCCGCAGATGGCGGACGCCGAAGACGTCTGTCGGGGACTGCCGCACATCCCGGGAATCATCTTCAGCGGCCTGGTCCTGAACACCAAAGGCGTTGAAAGAGCGGCCGCCGCCGGCCTCAAGCACGTCGGGGCATCGATTTCGGCCAGCGACACCCATAGCCGAAAAAACGCCAATGCCTCTTTGGCGGAGGCCAGAAAAGGTTTCGCCGAAATGGTCAAAGTCGGCCAGCAGCATGGGTTGACAATCCGCGGAGGGTTGCAGTGCGTGTTCGGCTGCCGCTTTGAAGGCCAAATAGATCCCGCATTGGTTGTGGACCTGATTAAAGAGCAGCTGGATCTGGGCATCGATGAAGTGGCCCTGGCCGACTCCACCGGGATGGCCAATCCACATTCGATCCAGGAAATATCCGCCAATGTCATCGACTTAGCCGGCGGCATGCCGGTTTTTTTGCACCTGCATGATACCGAAGGCAAGGGTCTGGCCAATGCTTTGGCCGCCCTGCAGGTGGGAGTTTCCCATTTTGACACGGCTTTCGGCGGCATGGGGGGCTGCCCGTTTATCAAAGGCGCTTCAGGCAACATTTCAACCGAAGATCTGGTATTCATGCTCCGGCAGATGGGAATCGATTGCGGCGTGGACATCAATAAAATTTCGGCCGTCAGCCGTTCGCTGGAAGAATTCTTTGCCAAGCAGTTCTCCGGTAAAATGCACCGCGTGCTGGCAAGGGATGACATTCAAGTCGTACCATAGACGACAATGGCAGATGACCTAAGCAGAAGCCTGAATTAAGCTAAAAAACAATTGCTTGTTATCGGTTATTCGTTATTGGTTATTAGTTACTAGTTAAATGTAATGAAATCTGTTTTTAGTTGTCAAAGATGATCGAACTGTAAAATTAACTTTAAGCCGAACCATTTGTAAGCTACTAGTTATTTGTTAATAGTTCAAAAAAGGAACGAAATCTGTTTTTTTGTCACTCAGATTCGAAATACATAAATCAGGAATAACAAAATGGGTCAAACCATCGTCGAAAAAGTCATTTCAAATCATGTCGGTAAAAAAGTTTACCAAGACGACATTGTGATCGTTCCGGTTGACGGCGCCATGGCCTCCGACACGACCGGCCCGTTGACCATCAAGGCGTTTCGGGAAATGGGCGGCAAAAAAGTGTGGCAGCCTGAACGATGTTTTCTGGTCATCGATCATGCCGCACCCGCTCCGAATGAACGAATAGCCAACCTGCACGTCATGATGCGCGAATTTGCCCGGGAACAGAACTGCGTTCTTTATGAAGCCGGGGTCGGAATTTGCCACCAGTTGATGATCGAAGACCACGTTGTCCGGCATGGGCAAATTTTTATCGGGGCCGACTCGCATTCGACTGCCTACGGGGCGGTCGGCGCGCTCGGCACCGGTGTCGGATCCACCGATCTGGCGGCAGTACTGCTGACCGGTAAAATTTGGCTCAAGGTCCCCCGCAGCATTAAAATCGAGTTGAAGGGGAAAATGCCGCCGGCTATCCAGAGCAAGGATCTGATTCTCAACACTATCAGGCAAACCGGGATTGCCGGTGCGACCTACCTGTCCATGGAATTTGCCGGTGAAGCCGTGTCCGAGCTGTCGCTGTCCAGCCGAATCACCATGGCCAACATGATGATCGAAGCCGGCGCCAAAACCGGATTCGTTCATCCCAACGGGTTGGAGCTGCCCTATTCGTTTTCGCCCATATTTCCGGATCCGGACGCAAGCTATCAACAGACAATCACCATCGATGCCTCACAAATGCAGCCGATGCTGAGCCGGCCGCACTCGCCGGACGACGTGATCCCGGTCGACGAACTGGCCGGCAAAAAAATCGACTATGCCTTTATCGGCACCTGCGTTAACGGCCGGCTGGAGGATCTTCGCATTGCTGCCAAAATCCTAAAAGGCATCAAAGTCCATCCGGAAACCCGGCTGGTCATCGGACCAGCCTCCCGCCAGGTCTTTTTGGATGCGGTCAAAGACGGCACCGTCGCAACCCTGACCGAAGCGGGCGCGACCTTTATCCCACCCGGCTGCGGGCCCTGTGTCGGGACTCACAGCGGTATCCCCGGTGATGGTGAGAGGGTAATCTCGGCCGGCAATCGCAACTTCAAAGGCCGCATGGGAAATCCGAATGCCAAGGTATACCTGGCGTCACCGGCAACGGTGGCGGCCTCCGCCCGTGACGGAAAGATCACCAATCCGAACAAATACCTGCGGCCTTAATTGAGCAGAAAAAGCTCAATTAAGCGTTATTTGTTATTTGTTAATCGTTATTAGAATTGGCTCAGAGTTTGAAATTTATATTTTTCCCATCGGGGTTATCTAAAAACAGGTCTCATTCCTCTTAAACTATTAACAAATAACTAATAACGAATAACGAATAATTCTCTATTGGAGTAGAAGTACTGGATAATTTATGAAACAGTCAAAAATAACCGGCAAGGTCCACGTGTATGGCGATGACATCAATACCGATGCGATCATCCCCGGCAAATACACCAAAACTCTGGACATTCAGACGTTCGCCGACCACGTCTTGGAGGACCTCGATCCGGAGTTCAAAAACATTGTGCAGACTGGCGACATCCTGGTGGCCGGCGACAACTTCGGCTGCGGCTCGTCACGCGAACAGGCTGCTCTGGCTCTCAAAGTTGCCGGCGTCTCGGCGGTCATCGCCAGGTACTTTGCCCGTATTTTTTTCAGAAACGCCATCAATATCGGCCTGCCGGTCCTGGAGGTGAGCGAGTTCGACATTGCCACCGGCGACGAGCTGACCATTGATCTCGAATCCGGAACCGTCGAAAATCTAACTCGCCCCCAGACCTACACCGCCACCAAAATGCCCCAGGTCATGATAGACATCCTGGCGCACGGCGGGCTCGTGGAATATCTTAAGAAGTATGGTGACTATCGGATATAATAATGAATAATGAATATTGACTAATGACTATTTAAGGAATTCTATCGATTTAAAATTTGGTGCATCAGTTAAAAACCATTAAGTCTTTTTAATGTCATTCCGGTTCGTTCGAGTTATAAGGTGTTAGTCAAATCTGTATCTATGTTATCTATGTATTTTCAAAGACTGCTGCACAAAGATATTCACCGGAGGGAGTAAAACAGCAGTTTTCATAATGCACCCAAAAATTTAAACCGATGGAGCGAAGCGACTACCTTCATTTGTCATTATTCATTAGTCATTTGTCATTTTTTACTAGGGAGCAAAACCATGGACAACTCCACCCAAAAACTCCCCCTGGAAGGAATCAAGATCCTGGCCTTCACCCATGCCGTGATGGGTCCTTCGGCCGGTTTGGTGTTGGCTGATTTAGGGGCGGAAGCTATTCATATCGAGCCGCCGGCCGGCGACATGACTCGCCGACTCAAGGGGTTCGGCATCGGCTATTTCTCGTTTTTCAACCGCAATAAGAAGTGCCTGGCGGTAGATCTCAAGGCGCCCGAGGGCCGGGAAATCATCATCAAATTGGTTGAGACGGCCGATGTCGTCATCGAGAATTTCGGACCCGGCACCATGGATCGCCTGGGTTATGGTTACGATTCATTATCGGAAATAAATCCGCGTCTGATTTACTGCTCGCTGAAAGGCTTTCTTCCCGGTCCCTATGAAAAGAGAGTCGCCATGGACGAAGTGGTTCAAATGATGGGGGGTCTGGCCTTCATGACAGGCCCGCCGGGGCAGCCCTTAAGAGCCGGAACCTCGATCATCGACATATCCGGGGGGGTGTTCGGCGCGCTGGGAATCATCACCGCGCTTTATGACCGCGAAAAAACCGGCAAGGGGACCTTTATAAAAAGCGCCCTGTTCGAAACCACGGCGTTTATTATGGGTCAGCACATGGCATATGCCGCCCTGACCGAGGATCCGGTGCCGCCCATGCCGGCCAGGGTCAGTGCCTGGTCGGTATACCAGCTGTTTGGGACCAAAGACGGCGATCAGGTCTTTATCGGCATCATCAGTGAAAAGCACTGGCAGCAGTTCTGCGAAGCATTTGATCGCAGGGACTGGTTTGAAGATGAACGGTTGAAAACCAACAACGCCCGCATCGAACAGCGCGATTGGTTTCTGCCCGCTGTTGAAGATATGATCCGGCAGTACACCAAGCAGGAAATCATCGACATCTGCGATCAAGCGGGCATTTGCTTTGCTCCCATCGCCCGGCCCGAAGATCTATTTGACGATCCGCAACTGAATCAGGGCGACTACGGACTGCTGGAAACAACCTTTCCGACCGGTGAGAAATCCAAAATGCCGCGTTTGCCGGTTCAGATCGGCAGCTACGACCTTGGCAAGCGCAGCGATCCGCCGGCGGCCATCGGCGCCCACACACGCGAGGTCCTCGAATCCATCGGGTACAGCTCTGAGTTAATCCGGGAATTGGCCGACAAAAAGATAATTGCAGGCCTAGACTAGTTTTCTCATTCAAATGTTGCAATACCAAGTGATCGCAGGCCATTTTTCAAAACAGCATCGAAATCATAAATCAAAACCGTCCTGACGCCACATACCTTCGGCGAAGACGGATAGACCCCGATAATCCGGTGCTAGGCCTTTGCCTAAGGAACTCAAGAAAAAGGAGGAGAAATGAGCGACACCGAAGTGTTGGACAAGACGTTCAATTTTATTTTGAAACAGATGGTGGAAACGGGTCAAGCACCGCATTACACGGAGATTGCAGCCGAACTCGATGTCGGACCCGAAGACGGCCGCAAAACGATGCACACCCTGTTCGAGTCCGGGATTCACGGCTGGCTTTACCCAAATACGGATCTCATCGCTTCCTTTGCACCTTTTAACAATCAACCCACCCAATTCCGCGTCACTATAGAAGACCATCAGAAATGGTTCGCGCAGTGAGCTTTTGAATCGCTGGCGGTCAGCTGGCTGTTTCCGGGAAAAATGGTTCGCATCGATTCCCCTTGTCTTGACTGCGGGGAACCAATAACCCTTGAAATTCGTGACGGCATCATTGAAAAAGCAGATCCGGAGGGATTGATCGGTTATGTAGCCCTCCCCGTATCCAAATGGTTACAGGATCTAGGCTACGCCTGAAGTACAATGCTTTTCTTCCGGTCGGAAGAACATTTGAAAAATTGGGCGCAGTACGATTCTGCCACAGAAGGTGGTATTTCCCAACTAGAGGGACTACTCAAGATGTTTTCCAGCAGCATCTTCAAAAGGCGCATGGACCCGGACTACTTCTCAAACATAAAGACGTATTTGGGTGAATTAATTGCCGAAGTTGGCAGCAATGATAAAATAGGCGTGTTTTTAAAAAGTTAGTCGAATTCTGAATGGTAGCGCATTATCACTCGTGTTGTAACACCATCAATAAAACGCTTCAAAAAAATCACCCAATATAGTAAACACAAGGATCGGTGCCCTCATCCGGCAGCATTTGCCAGCCGTCATATTTTTGAATCCGGCGGCTGACTGTCGAGGTATCGTCGGACAAGTCCCCGAAAACCCTTGCTCCGGTTGGACAGACTTCACAGCAGGACGGTGGAATGCCCTTCTCGACGCGATGGTAGCAGAAATCGCATTTGGTGGCGACTTTATCTAGAATTTTTTGGTGAACCGGCTTTTCAAAAACCGTCTCGCCGTCGGCATACAGCGTACGGCTGTCCTGCACCAGCGACCGTACGTGATAGGGACAATGCTCAATACAGGCACAGCATCCAATGCACATCTCATAGTCAATCATGACCACCCCGTCAGGCCGCTGGTAGGTGGCCTGGGTGGGGCAGACCTCGGCGCAGGTGGGTCGTTTGCAGTGATTGCACAACACCGGCAAAAACACCCGGTTGGTTTCCGGGAACTTTCCAAGTTCTTTCTCGAGCACGGCGGTCTGAAAAATCCCTCCGGGAGTATTGTGTTCCGATTTACAGGCCACCACACAGGCATTGCAGCCAATGCATTTTTTCAGGTCGATGACCATACCGTATCTGGGCATTGGTTGTCCTTTTGAAATTTATCGATTCTCAACGTGAGGTTCTGTCAACAAATACTCGTATCATATTGAATGTTTTGGATTGCGGATTGCGGATTGCGGATTGTGGATTGAAGGTATCCTGTCGTTTTTAATATTAGACAGAGCGCAGCGATACCATCAATCTAAAATCCAAAATCTAAAATCCAAAATTTTTCACTTCCGTTTACAAATCGTCCGCAAGAAATCCAGTAAAACTAAATCTCCAATCAGGTGTCACACCCCTACCTTATAAATCCTAACCCTCACGCACATATCGATCTGTCCGCTCAAGGTATCGATGCGGTCCAGCGTCGGTTTGGGCAGCAGGGCATTGTGCAGCACCCCTTTGTTTTTTGATATCGGCATGCCTTGGGCCCAATGTCCGAAGGTTCCGCAACAGTTCACGCAATCCGGGTGCACCAGCTCGGTGACTTTCAGCCGTCCGGTGTAGCTGCCGTAGCGCGATTCGACACAGACCAGGTCGCCGGTCTTCAGATCTTTTTTCACCGCGGTGGAGGTGTGGACCATGACATTGTAGGTGTAAGGATTGCCCTTGGACAGCTCATCGATCCAAATGTTTTCGGTCGTAATTGAAAACTGGTGGGTCGGCACCTTGTTGTTGGTGGCAATCAGGTCGTATTCCGGGTCGTGACCGTGGGCTTCACAGGGTATCCAGATCGGTACCGGGCTGTAGGGTGTCAAGTCCCAATCCAGGTCCAGTTCTTCCAGGATCTTTTGAACGTTGTGCTTGTGGTCCAAATAGTATTCGAGGTATATGGGCACTCTGGAGGGCAGAAACATTCGCGGATAGGCTTCTTCAACCGATTTTTCCCGCAGAACCGCACTCGAACTTTGCCTGAAGTCGGCCAGTTTTAAATCGGGTCCGAAAATGGTTTGGGCCTGGCGCTGGGCAATATCCCTGACGCTGTATCGTTGACCCGGCTCCAATTTCAGCTGATCGCTCAGATGCCACATCTCATTACCGAATGCATACATATCATCGAGAATTGACAGTCGTTCCGCCAGCTCCAGATAAACCTGCATCCAGGGAGTTGCCTGCCCGGGAGGCTCCACTACCGGCTGTCGCAGCAGAAAGTACCAGGATCCCTGGCCCGGCGATATGAACGCATACGGATCATTGGCCGGGAACATGTCCCATCTTTCAAAATCATGGGCATCCGGCAGGATGATGTCGGCAAACTCCGTCGTCTCATCAATGAACATGCTGATGGAAAGCTGAAACTTCAGCTTTTTCAGGGTTTCCGCCATGGCCTCCGGATTGTGGCTGTTCATCATGTGATTGGTCCGGCCGTGAATCATGGCCTCTGCCTGGTAGGGAATGCCGAATTTATCCGGCTCCTCGATACCCAGGGGATAAAGGCCACGGGTAAACAACGCCGTGGGAAAAAGCTCCTGGAGGTCCAGGGTTTGGGGCACCCGGGCTTCGCGGCCCGGGTAGGGTTTGTTGTATTTGGCAATAAAATCCGAGGGTATGATCAATCCGTCTTCAGATATCCCGGCCTCCCAGTATGGCCCGATGGGATTGACCCCCCGTTGTCCGCCGGGAACATCGACGGCACCCACCAGCAGATTCAGCAGGTGAATGGCAAAACAGCTATTCATACCGCCCTTGTGGGCGGCGCCGCCCCGTTTGTAGTCTATACCCACCGGGCGATAGGGCAGGGTGTGGCCATCAATCTCGATCGTGCTGCCGATGCTGGCCGCTTCACAAAATTCACGGGTGACGTTGCGGATTTGCTCCACGGGAATGGTGCAGATTTGTGCCATCCGGGCAGGATCGACCGCACTCAAATGCTCCTTTAATACCTGAAAAGCCGGTTTGCAGGATTGCCCGGAGATTTCAAATTCTCCCTCAATCGCGGGGTCATTCAAGCTTTCATTGTCAAAAGTCTTGGCTTGATTGTCTTTTAAATCCCAGATTAAAGGCTTGTGGGTGGCTGGTTCTCTCAGATAATACCCATCAGATTTCAGAAGATACGGACCGTTGGTCTGCTTTTTGAGAAAAACAGCATCGTAGATGCCCAATTCGCTGACCATCACATGCAGCATGGCCAGCGCCAGAGCGCCGTCGGTTCCCGGTTTGACCGGCAGCCACTCATCGGCCTTGGAAGCCGCGTGGGAACAGAAGGGATCGACAACCACCAGCTTGGCTCCCTCCCGTCTGGCCGCGGCCATTTCAGATCCGGCCACCAGGGGGATCGTGTTGACAAGATGACCGAGTTGGGTTCCCCATAGCACGGCATAGTTGCAGCGCTGAAAATCCAGTTCGGAATTCAACGTACCGTTGGTGATCAACCAGGCTGGGTGAGATGCGGAACCGCAGTAATCCGCCCGGTTCCAGTGCACGTTGTTGGTTCCGAAAGCACTGGCAAAAGCACCGCTAAGCCGGTAACCTGAAATGTCAAAATGCGATATGATCAGCTTGCGCGGATCCTGCTGTCGGATTCGCGTCAACTCGTTTACGGCCGTATCCAAGGCTTCTTCCCATGATATCTCGACCCACCCCGGATCAACGCCGATGCCTTTCCGGGGATTGGTCCGTTTAAGGGGCCTGGTGACACGGGATGGATGATCAACATCCAGCGCCCGTCCGATTCCCTTGGCGCAAATGTAGCCTTTGGAATTGGCCGCCTCGGGATCACCCTTGACTTCTACGACTTTACCGTTGACGCGGTGCACTTTAATGCCACAGCAGTTGTAGCAACCGGCGCAGACGGTGGGCACCCAGACGTCGTCGCCTTTGATCATAAACTGTTTATTGTCTAGCATCTTACTACCTCGAAGCAGTCAGATCATGCATCGGGAAAAGGACAAGATAAGGGATGTCGAATGTCGAAGGAATGTATTCTGTCTATCTCAATAAAAAGACTGAGCAAAGCGATTCCACCCTTCGACATTCTGCGGTTCGATATTCGATATTCTGCGGTTCGCTTTAAATGTAGTTTCAAAAGAGCATTGCCTCTGGCCGCGAGCGTCCAGTCTGATCAAAGAAAAGAAACTAATGAACGTCGAACATCGAACGTCCAACATCGAACATCGAATAATGTATTCTGTCTATTTTAAAACGACTGAGCGACGTGTGGGGTCGTCTTGTGGGGTCGTAACCCGATGGGCGAAGCCCCAAGCTCGAAGAGCGAAGCCTGAAGCGATTCCACTCCGCCTTCGGCGGAGCAATCGTCATTAGACATTCGTCACTTCAAGAAGTTTCACCCGAGTGACGGATAGTTTAAAACTAGCCGCCTTCTTTTTTCTGTCCTCTGTCCTCTGACTTCTGTCATCTCCCCTCTGTCTTCTGTCCTCTGTCGTCTGTCCTCTGACTTCTGTCATCCGTCCTCTGACCTTCTTACATTCTTATCTTCTCACCTTCTTTTTGCTCTTTCCGCCTTTGTCTCGCCTGAGCTTGCCGAAGGCCGAATTCCGACTTCCGACTTCCTCCATCTGTCCTCTATCTTCTGTCCTCTGCCCTCTGTCCTCTGACCTCTGTCTTCTGTCCTCTGTCTTCTGTCCTCTGACTTCTGTCATCTGCCCTTGCTATTTTTCTGAAACCTCGCGGCTTCCCAGATTCGCGGCTGATTTTTCCCCGGCATAGGCCAACATGGGATCGTATGGAATCGCCTGGGCAATCCGTTCCAGTCTTTTCTGGCGCACCGGACATTGCTCGTGGCACAATCCGCCGTGGCTGCATCCATCCAGTTCGATCGCCTGACGGTTGGCGATCGCAGCATGATCCTGACCGGGTTTGGTCATCTCGGCAATCACCAGGCTGACCGGTGTGCTGATCATGTGAAACATCTTGCTGAACGCCAGCAAAGCCAGTCCGCAAAAGCAGGCCAGAAAATGTAAATATCGGATGACGGTTCTGGCTTCGATGCGGTCAAGACCCAGAGCCAAAGGTTTGATCAGCCGCGAGACTGGATAGGAGATGAAAGCCGACCGGGGCGGGGAGTGGCAGTCGATGCAGCTTTCCTCGTGCAGCGCAAGACCTTTGGACAGCGTAAGGCTTGCAATCGGTAAAACAACATCGGGAGATACTAGTCCATATTTTGCAACCCAGTAACTTTCCAGGGCCAGCCTGTCCGCCGGGTCATCGATGTCGGAATATTCTTCGACCATGTCCGCAAATTCGGCCTGGGAAGTAATCTTCAGGCTTTCCAGCAAGAAGCCGGAAATGATAATGACGGCCAAAATGACGATGATGGCGACATCCATGCCGGTGGTTTTGATGCGGCGCTTCATGGTAATCGTCCGCCGAATCACAGCCAAAATCAGGCCGGCTATAACCAGACCGCCGCCCAGATTGCGCAAAAACATATAGGGATTCAGGGTGGACTCATAATCGGGATCAACGGCAATTGCAAAAATGCTTCCCAGGGCGTGGAAAAGCAGCAGATACGCAAATCCGATAAAAATAAATAGATGCATTACCCAAACCAGGATATCGCCTTTATCCCTGAGGATTCGGATCTGAAGCAGACCATCGAGGATCAACACCTTCAATAAACCAATCAGTCTGACACTGAAAATCGTGGCCAAGGTTGCCCGAACGCCGCTTGCAATCCGTTGCGCCGCGGTAACATCGGGGTCTCCCAGGCCGACGGATCTAACGAACCAACGGCCGATTCTAAAGACGGTTCCGGCAATGAAAATAAACAGTGCCGCGTAGAGGGTGGCATTGAAGATCATCTGATCACTAACCTTTTACAATTGGGAATTGTTAGATTCTTAATTTCGTTGTATGAATCGCTCGATTTTATTGTCTTTATATTGAAATCAGATCACGCTCGCAAAGGATTTATCAAATCCGCCTGCGGCGGACCACCAAGACACCAAGGCACTAAGTTTAATTTAAATTAACTTTTTTTCTTAGTGCCTTGGTGTCTTGGTGGCAAATCTTTCCGGTTTGTCTGAGTTGGGGTTTAGAAATTTAACTGAAAAATTTAGTTATTACGCCGATCCCCAAGCGCTGCGGTCGCGCTTGCGCTTGAGGTTGACCGTGTACGAGTATTTGTCTGCGCGATAAAGCACCGACACATATTCGATCGGCTTTTTCCGCACATCAAATACGGTTCGTTCGGCTTTCAGCAACGGATCGCCGATCCGTATGTCCAAAAGCACGGCGACTTCCGCATCGGCGATGGTGGCCTCCAGGGTTTGGATCGCCCGGTCCGCCCGCATCCCCAGATCCTCTTCCAATATCATCAGCATGGGTTTGGTGGACACTTTGTCCTGGGGTACAATCTCTCCAATATTCGCCGGCAGGTAATTTAGCACGTAGGAAAACGGGCTGTCGTCGATATGCCGGACTTTCTCGATGCGCAATACTTTTGGAATATTAAGCGCCAATTGCTTCCGAACATGCTCCGGCGGCTCGATCCAGGATATATCCATGACTTCCGTCCGGGTCTGGATGCCCATGGAAATCAGGTCCTCAATCGAACCGGTTAGCTTGGGAGGGCTAATAGGCATGATCTCCCCGGAAACGAAGGTTCCCCTGCCCCGCTGGCGTATCACGAGCCCGTCCTGCTCGAGCGACGCAAGGGCCTGGCGTACCGTGATGCGGCTGACCTCGTACTCCGCTGCCAGCATGTCTTCGCTGGGCAAGGGTTTGTGTCTGGGAAATTTGCCGGCAAAAATCTTGCGCCTCAGGATCGTTTCCAGCTGATAGTAGAGCGGTATGGCTTTGTCTCGCTGTATCAGGGTTCTTTTCTCCCTACAATTTAATTAATCTAATCGTCGAGCAAGAGGGTCCGGATATAGAACGTCCTCATAGGGTCTCGAACCTTATCTAAAGGCGTACTGGAGTAGTGGAGTACTGGAAAAACCATACCTGGGCATATAAGGGCCCCTGATGATTTACACACCACTCTGAAATTGCTTTTGCCCGATCACTTTCACGGTACAAATGATCATATCGCGATGAGCTCTATATCACGCATTATTTTCCTCAATCCGGATTTCACCCATCGCTCCAGTACTCCAGTACTCCAGCACTCCTATCGGCAGATCCTTCTACGGCTACCCCACCCTTAGGGCTACGATTTCTAAGCTGATTCAAACTCCGCGTAGTGCAGCTTTACCGGTCTTTTAATGTATTTGCCCTGACCGGGCTGCCCGGTAATTTTGCCGTTTTCGAATATCACCCGGCCCCGTAAGACGGTACAATCCGGCCAGCCTTTGAATTTCATCCCCAGCTCCGGACTGAATTCCTGGGCTGTAAAAAGGTTATCCAGGGTAACTTCCTTTTCAAGATCAATGTCAATGACAGCAAAGTCCGCATCGCTGCCGATCATGACAGCGCCCTTTTTAGGGTGTAAATTGTGGTAGATCGCGGGGTTGGCCGAACTTAGCTCGGCAATTCGATGCAAGGGCAAACCGCGTTTGTGATATCCTTCGGTAATCAATATCGGAAACATCAGCGAAGTCCCGCCGAAACCTGGCATGCAAGTCCACAAATCACCCTGTTTTCTTTCCAGGGGCGGGCAGGCATGATCGCTGGCTACAGTCTTGATCGTTCCGTCGATCACCGACTTCCAGAGGTACTCGACGTCTTCTTGACTTCGAATCGGCGGATTCACCTTGGCATTTTGTTCCAAATCCATTTCGTTGGAAAGTCCCAGATGATGCAAGGTGGCTTCCAACAGAAAATCGATGTCCGGATAGCGATGGGATACATCCTTGCCAGCTTCAACTGCCAGCCGGCTGCTCAGGTGCAGCAAATTGACCGGGCAATTCGTATGGTTGGCCATGATCGCCGTTTCGTTGATCGCCAGTTCTTCCTGCCAGGGCGGCCTGGCGTCACTGTAATCTTTGAGGAGAACATTGCCGGGATTGGCCTGAACTTCGGCCTGGGTTCCGCGGATGACTTCCGGATTTTCGCAATGGACACTGAGGCTGATATTTCCGTATCGATTATAAATTTGATTGACCCGGCTGACCTCTCTCATAAACTTGTACAGGAAGCTGAAATCAACCGTGTTGTCGATCATTAGATAATTCCGGGCTTCCGGCGTTGCCCCAGCCAGGGTCAACAGTTTGTAAAACATGTAGTATTTCAGGGTCGACACACCGCCCTCTTTTACCAGCCACTCGATTTCACTGATATGCTCTTCGGTAAAGCAGGCAATATGATAGCCGTAGTCGGTCACAAATGAACGGCTGGAAAGCTCCAGAAGCTCCGGCAGGATATCCTTGTAGGGCCCAATTTTATTCAGGTAATCTTTACCGGTTCTAAAATAGCTCAGAATCGTTGTCACCCCGCCGGATGCCGCAGAGGTGGACTCGCTGGCAGCATCATCCTCAAACGGACGGTAGATACCAACATGGAAGTGAGAATCGACAGCCCCGGGGAACACGAATTTGTTCGATGCATCGATGGTCTGCGCAGCGTTTGAGGCCGGGATATCCCGGTCGAAAGCGGCGATTTTCTCACCTCGGATGCCGATGTCAGTTTTTTGGACGCCTAAAAATGGTACGACCAGACTCCCGCCTTTTATGACCGCATCATAATGACCCAATGTTTACCTCCTGGTAGCAAGGGTTCACAAATTTGTATTATCATTATGACAATGGCTCTTTTTTGTCAAATAGTTAAGCCGATAATTAAGCCGCCCTTGAATGCCGGCCCAGAGCCCAGAGATTCGGCGGTTTGTTTGGTGCTGACTTAGAATTTCTATAAGGACGCAGACTCGGCGGCTTAATTATATTAATATTATTATGCTTCGCTTTTTCTATTGATTTATAGACAGGTAATTAGTTCAAAAAAAAACATTGCAATTAAAAGCCGGATTGTTAATTTTTGGGGGCGGAATTATGGCATGATGGGGCTGCCCTACTCGTCAAAGGTGTATGTCCGGGATATAATGAACTACCTTTTCGAATAGCCAAGTGTTTGGAATTTTGAAATTGGGGTATTGTGATTTGTTTGATATTTGTTTTTTGAAATTTCTTATAACTGAAACCTCGAAATTAGAATAGTTCAGAGTAGCATCGACAAAATTTTTTCGATATGATGTCACCTAACACGGGCGCTTCAAGTACCGGCCGCTCGGTTCGCCGATCACCTCCCCGTTGTCATAAATCCGCCGGCCGCGCAGGAAAGTCGTTTTCACCCGGGCACCCAACTCCTGGCCTTCGAACGGTGTGTAGCCCTGATGGGATTCCGACTCCTCGGCGTGCACAATCCAGCTTTCGCCCGGGTCGACCAGCACGACATCTGCATCCAGGCCTTCGGCCAAATCACCCTTGCAGTTCAAGCCGAACCGGCGCGCCGGGTTGAAACTGGTCAATTCGGCCATGCGGGTGTAGGACAATCCCCGTTTCTGACCCTCACTCACCAGGGCGGACAGCAGATATTCGGTTCCGCCGAATCCGGATTTTGCCAGCCAGATGTCGCCGGGATTCTCCTGATCCACTTTGAGCTCGTGTTTGCAGCAGGCGTGGTCACTGCAAACCCAATCCAGTCTGCCGTTCAGCAAATTCTCCCATAGAAACTCCACGTCCTCCCGCGGCCGAATCGGTGGGTTCACTTTGGCGAAATTTCCGGTGGGCGCTTCAACGTCCAGCATCAGGTGTCCGATGGTCACCTCGCGCCGAAAATCGATATGCGGAAAGACCTCCTCCATTTGCAGGGCCGCCGTCACCGCCTTGCGGGAGGACAGGTGCAGCAGGTTGATGTTTGCCAATTCAGTCTCGTTGGCCAGGTAGGAAGCGATGAAGATCGCCAGCCCCTCCGAGTGAGGCGGCCGGGCAGCGTGATAAGCCGGCAACCCCTGCAGTTTGCCTTCCTCTTCCACGATCTTGGTGTAGGCGGCCATGATCTCGGCTGTCTCGCAGTGCAGGCTCAGGCTGATCTGCCCGGCTTTGTCGGCGTACTTTTGCATGGCAGCCTGTAAGCCCCGCATGACGAATTCAAAATGAGCGTAGTCGTAGCGTTCATCTTCTCCGATCATGAGAAATCCGTGCTGATTGGATGACCGGCCATGCAAGCCGTGGCTGCCGTAGAACATGAAGATTTTAAACGAGGTCACGCCAAATTCATCGATCAACTCCGGTATCTCTTTAATGTGCTGATGGTCCATGGGCGCCAGGTGGTAGCCGTAGTCCACATAGAAGCGTCCTTCAGATAATGCCAGCACCTCGGGGAAAAAATTACGGTAGGCCCCCCCTTGTTGAGATAGTAGCCGCCCGTGCGCATGTAATTTAAACTGGAGGTCACGCCCCCCATGGCAGCCGCTCTGCTCTCGCTGACGGCATCTTCTTGCAACGGAGAATAAATACCGGTGTGCATGTGCGCGTCCACCACACCCGGGAATGCCAGGCGGCCCTGGCCATCGTACACCTCTGCCGCTGCGCCGATATCAAGTTCGGGACCAACGCCCACAATCATGCCGTCTTTTACAGCAATGTCGGAATCATGTAACTTTTCGGCACCCGGTCTGACAACCCGTACATTTTTAATTATAAGGTCGTACTGCGTATCGTCAGTCATGGCTGTCCTCTTAGCTGTGAATTAATTTGATAGATGTTCAACCCCATAACAAAGGGCGGATTGGTTGTCAAATGGCGGCTTGCATACCCATTGGCAACGGCTATGAATCTGCTGTCCCCTTATTTTTTTGAACACGTCACTGGTTACCAGCTTGACAACAAAGGTATATATAATATATACATTTTTATAGTTTATATACATTCGGGAGGAAATATTATGGCATTAAGTATTCGAAATCCTAAAGCCGAAAAGTTGGCCCGAGAACTTGCGGCAGAAAGTGGCGAGAATATCACTCAGGCAATCATTCAAGCCTTGGAGGAAAGGCTGCAGCGTCTGCGTGGACGCTCCAAGGCGATTGATCTTGCAGAAGAGCTAATGAAGATTTCCAAGCGCTGCAGTGAAATACCCGATCAGGATCAACGATCTCCAGATGAAATATTGGGGTATGGACCAAAAGGAGCACCAGAGTAATGGTTATCGATACCTCCGCTTTGATTGCAATTCTTTTCGGCGAAAAAGAAGCAATGTCTTTTATTCAAGCCCTTTCGGATGACCCTCGAAAATTGATTAGTGCCTATAATCAGTTGGAGGCTGCGATAGTGGTGGAAGCAAAGAAAGGCGAATCAGGCGGGCGCGAGCTTGATCTGATTTTACATCGCGCTCAGGTTGAAGTAATTGCCATGAACTCCGAACAAGCTGAAATTGCGAGGGCCGCATGGAGAAAATTTGGAAAAGGTAACCATCCGGCAGGCTTAAATATAGGTGACTGCTGCGCCTATGCATTAGCTAAATATTCAGAAGAGCCCTTGCTTTTCAAAGGAAAGGATTTCAGTCGAACGGATATTCGGGCTGCGGTTAGTATATAATCTCATCTGGGGAAGACTAGAAGGTCGAGAGTAAAACAAAGGCCGGGAACGTTCAGTTCAGCAATGGGATCATGAACGCGTTCGATTTCTTGAAGCGATATTGTAATCATTTTTATAAAGAGTAGAGGATGTCCATCACCACCTTCCAGGTATTTTTAGCTACTGCGAGCCTGCACCACATGCTGCTGGTGGATCTGTGTGCTGAGCCGGGACTGATCAGCAGGGCCAAGCTGCTTAGCTATATGGAGCGACACGGCATTTCGCCCGCAGACAAGGACCGGCTCATAGAGCGCTACTGCCGAACTTCAATACTGTATGAAGAGGCGGATTTCGAATACAGCGTTAACCCGGTAGTGGTTGGCCTGGTCAATTTTTTCGAACGGCAGGGCCGGCTGACCCATGCGGGTTTCCTGAGGGATCAGATTTTCGAAATTGGAAAACTCACCGACACCTTGCAGCAGTTTCTGTATACCGAAACGCCGGAAATGGACGTTATTATCGATACGGTGGATAATCTCTATCTGGTGGTCCGTGAAGTGCGGGAAAGTGGCTACCAGCATTACCAGGCTTGCATGCGCGCCTTCGGAGACATGAAACGAAATAGCGCAGAAAAGCCCATCGATATGCGCATTGAGGAGCTTAAAACCGTCCACCGGCATTATATCGAGCCGCTCAGGGAACTTATCGATCCCAACGCGGAGCCGGTCCAAAAGATGGCGTTGCTTCGCCGTCGCATGGCAGATCTCGATGTTGATGCCGGACTTCTTCCCGAATCCGTGGAGCTTGATACCCGTAGAGACCGGCTTGCCACCGATATTCAGTACATCGACCATACCCTGATTCACCATTTTGAAACCCTGATCGATACCAGCCGGGCGCTTCTGAACTCCCTTTTGGAGGAAAAGAGCATCAAGGATGCGCTGGCCGCCTGTCTTGGAAAACTCGGCAGCATCTGGGAAAACTTGGCGGTAGACACCATCGTGCGGACGGGTTCTCAGACAAACCAGGCGGCCGGCATGGACCGGCAGGGCGCTTTTTTCAATGACGTGGTTCACGGGAAGTTCGTCCCTCGACCAAGGCCCCTTAACATCACTCCGCCGAAAGAGGAGCGGGCCGATAACCTGCTTCTTTTCGATGAGCCTCTGCTTTTGCGAATGGAAAAGGATAGACACATTGAAAGCTGGCCGGGGTTTGTGATTCGGGAATTTGCCGCTTACCCCCCTAGTGAGCGGCTAAAGGCCATTGCCCTGCCGCTTATTATGGCGAATCCGCCGTTTTCCGTGCGGATGAGCGACCGGACATTTTCGGGGGATTTAACGGAGTTCACCGTGGAGCTCACCGATTTCGATATTGTATGGGAGGGTGCCCATGGGCGTTAGCACGCCGGAAGAGACTGCCAAAATCATTCAGATCCTGCTGCGGGGCTACCAGTTCAGTGATGCGGATCTTTTCAAGCCCAACTATGACCGCTGGTACAATATTCTGGACCGACATTTCGACTGGTTCCGGGAGCATCTGAGGTTAAGCGGATTTACGCTTAGCCGGGACCATTCTGTGATTTTTCTTGAAAAGGAAGACAAGGTCCTTAGCCAGGAAGAAAAACAAACCGTAGTGGTCCTTTTTTTGCTCACCGATCTGTGGCTGGAAAAGGGGAAGAGCTTAGGTGATCTTTTCCAGCTCAGCGTGCCCTGGTCGGAGCTAGACTGGTTCCGGGACGGCTACGGCCGAGAGTATTTGGGCCAGGTAGGCATTGAATCGGGGGATGACGGCGCCTTGGAACAACTCTTCAGACGGCTTTCATATAAAGGACTTCTGGAGTACAGCGCAGAGTCGCGGACCCTGACCCTTCGAAGGCCCGCGGATCGGTTGATCAATATGGCCCGACGGCTACACCGGCAGATTCAGGCGGCGGGCGACGACCCCTTGGAGGAGGAAGTCCCGAGCCATGAGTGATTTTACCGCCAGCATCCGTCGGATCGGCCTCATCAATAGCGGCATGTTTGACACCCTGTCTCTTAATTTCGACGTCAAAGCCGTTCATCTAGTGGGTGCCAACAACGTTGGCAAAACGAGTCTGATAGCCGTTATTCAGTTCCTGTTTTTTCCGAAGTTCAACGAAATGACCTTCATCAAATCTTCCGGTGAGTCCATGGGGTTCTATTTCCGTCCAGAGGGCTCCTACATTCTGTTTGAAGTGCGCACAATCGACGGAATCATTCGGACTGTCGGTATATACGGCACCGGTGAGTCGGACAGCCGGATCAATTTCGTGTTCAATGGCAGGTTCGACCTTAAAGAATTCTTAAGCGAAGAAAGAACATCGAAGCCGCTTCAAGAGATTCAGGACGAGTTTTTCAGCCGGGATTTCCGGCGGTTTGACCGGTTCGAACGTTATGAGGAAGCGCTTCTGGGGCTTCACACCCACGGCGAATACAATGTAACCATGTTCGATCTTTCCAAGACCAATTTCAGGCTTCTTCGCAAACTGATGCAGGGACTGCTGCGGCTCGATCGCATCGATGCGGCGGAGGTTCAGGATCTTCTGGTCCGTATCGTGGAGCGGGGGGCGGTGAAGACACGGTTCAACCTGCTACTGGATTTCGAACAGAAGTACCGTCATATCAATCAGCTCCGGATAGAGCTTCGGGAACTGGAGGCAATGAAGCCGGTGGTGACCCAGTACCAGAAGATACTCGCCCGATTAGGCGAGACAGAGGAAAAGAGAAAGTCCCATGCTGAGCGGCTGTTTCATCTCTCCTTCGTCTACATGGATAGGTTGGACAAAAAGAAGGAGACTCTTGCGGCGGAATTCAAAGCTCAGGAGACGCGTCTCGAAGCCCTCGGCGAGCAGATCAAGGCTCGGGCAAAACGCATCGGTGATGCGGAATCCGTCTTAGTGGAGGTCAAAGAAGCAAAAGCGCGTCTGGGGAACTTGACGGAAATCTGCAAACAGTATTCGGAGTCCCTCATTCGTCGAGAGCGAGACGAATTCGTTCATGCCAAGGTGGCGCTCGAAAAGGCCATGTCCGCCGCAAGGCCCCAAAACATTCCGGACCTTAAGCGGCAGTTGACATCGCTCCAGCGGGAACTTGCGGGGGTAAGACGGCGACTTGAAGCCAAAACCCTGCAGCAGGTCTGGGTGGATGCCGGTTTCGATAAGACGCACCAGGCGCTCCTTTCGTATCTGGTGTCCAATGATTTGGCAAGCCTCGAGGTTTCTGATTGCATGCAGGACCAGCAGGCCTTTCTCGACGCCTCACAGCAGGTGACAAACTATCTGGATGCGGAGGGCAACTTCAAGGGGTTTGGCCTCAGCGTCCCCCGGTCGGTCTGGTTTATTTCCGAAAAGGATCAGGAACCGCTTACGGCCCAGCGTGACCGGCTTGAAGAAAACATGGCGAAAATTCGTGCTGAGATAGATGTCGCCGAAAACCAGGAAAAGAAAAGAGGGGAGCTGGCATCACTCACTGTGGATATCCAAGCCAGGGACACTCGGCTTGGCCAGTTCGCAGAATTGGATAGCCTAACCGAAAAATGGGAAAGCCTGGAAAATATCGAAGCCCAGCGAGTCAAACAGGAGAACGAAGTCAAACGCCTCGGGGATGCCGTCTCTTCCTTGGAAGCGGAAAACCGGTCCCTGCGCCAGGCCCAACATCGGACTCACAGCACCCTCGAGGCGGCGGAAGGCCGCTGGCGGCAGGTCTGCCGAGAGCATGAAGATCTGGAAGCATTTAAGTCCGATCTGCCGGAGTCTTTGGAGAAACTTACCTTGGAGGCATTAAGGGATGAATACACCCTGGTCCGCAGGGAGCTCTCCGAAATCGTGAAATCTCTGGCCAGATACCAGAGCGATCTTGACGAACCGAGAGCCGAACTGGAGAACCGGTATGAAAAGTCGGGGACAGATGTCAGCTTTGAAAAATGGCTGGCATTAAAAATGGACCTTGCGGCGGAAATCACGGGGCTGGAGGAGCAACTGACCCGCGAATACAAGGGGATTTTTACCGTGGTCCGGGCCAAGCTTTCCAAAATCACCCAAGCCTATGAGAGTGTGGAAGCCCAGGTGGCGGCGCTCAACAAGGGCATTCGAAACGTACGGATCTCCAATATCGAACAGATCGGAATCTCCCTTGAAAAAACCACCCTGCTGGATGCCATCGACCTGAGTGTCCCTGGTCAGATGGGTCTGTTTGCCACCCGGACCAGCGGTATATCCTTGAACGAAGCCCACGCTCTGGTGGAGGATTATTTCAACCATATCAAGCAGTACGGCAACGAAATCAATCTGAAGGACATGTTCAGGCTCAAGTTTTCCGTCAAGTTCAACCATCAAGCCCAACCGGTGGAGCGATACGAGATCCACCGGTTCGAGTCCAACGGCACCGAGACAGGGGTGAAAATCGTAATTTATCTCGGACTGATCGGCCTTCTTCAAGAACGGAAAAACGTCGTTGCAACGCGAATTCCTTTTTTCCTGGACGAGGTTGGCAGCATCGACTCGGAGAATTTGAAACAGCTCATTGCCTACTGCAATCGCAATAACTTTCTGCCAATTTTCGCCAGTCCGGAAATCCGCAAGGATATTTCCTGTAACTACCTTTTCAGACGAAACGGAAGCCGAAGCTTGTTGGAGAACAAGGTCAAAATCTCTGAGAAAAAACCGGCAGCAGGCAGCTCATGAAGCGTCCATCCTGGCTCACAACGTTAGTGGATAAAGGGGCTGCGGCTCACTCCGCAGCGAACCCGCAAATACTTGCCGAACTTGTCTCCCTGGGAATCGTGTCCATCAAAACCGCCGGAATTCGACGGTCGATCGTTGTAGCCAAGTCGGAACAACTCTGCAAATGGCTTGACGCCCGCTACCCGGATCACGGCACGGTTACGGATGCAGCCCATGTCCGGGAGGGGAATATCGTCCGCAGTGGCGGCAGCAAAGTCGGCAGCAGCGCCCATGCAGTGTTGTCTTTTCAGTTCAAGTGGTTCGGCAAGGAGGACGATCTGTGGACACAGATGACCAGAACGCATGGAGTGGCGGCGGTGCTGACCGACCGGCTGGCGGATTTCACACTGCCGGCCAGATGGTGGCTTTTAACGATTGAAAACTGGGAGCCTTTTTTCCGAACAGATTATTTTGGAGCACCGGTGCCGGTCATGGCGGCATATCTGGGCGGGAATGCGCCCGGGAGCGTCATGCAGGCGCTTAAAACATTTTCGACCCCGCCTGAATTGATCCTTCATTTTGGAGATTACGACTGGGAGGGACTGTATATTTTTCAGCGCCTGCAGAAAATGATGCCACAGGCCAGGCTTTATATCCCGGACAATATCGAGGCACTATTCAGACAGTTTGGCAAGCGGAGTTTGATTGATAAGCAGAAGCGAAAAGCTCTATTTGATGAAAAGAACGACCACTGTCTTCCGGTGATCCGACTCATTGAGCAGCACAACGCCGGCCTGGAACAGGAAATCGTCGGATTGCCGGAGTGGACACACATCTCATCCTAAAACGTGTAAATGGTGCTGTGGAGTGAATCTCCGTGGGTTTTGTACTCATACAGTGCACCGACGGTCATCCTTTCAAAATAGTCCCTAACTTCTTTCACCAGGGAAGTCATCTCGCGGAGTACCTACCCCTGTTTCTTCCTGATCTAATATTACGATTTTGTAGTAAACCTTGTTAGTTATCACATAAATGTATTTTTTTGATCAGTTCATTTTATCAAAATTTGTTCAAATGTTTTCAATTGTTGTGGATTGGGTAAAAGGTCATCCGCAGTTTTTTGGACCACTGCCGACAGCGGATATTGAGTTTGTGCGTTGACTACCCTAATCGAGGAGGGCCAAATAGAATGGCAGGGCCCAATGAGACCCTGCCACTCCACGCCTATGTAGCTGTCTTTATTAATATTTTAATATAGTCTGCGGAATCCTAAGCATTAGAACCGTATAAAAGGTTCGAAATACCTACGAGTCATCGCAAAAGGGTGTCCAGCCGCAGGAACCGAAAGCTTGCAATTTTACTACCGGTTGATTTCGCAACGGGGCCACCACCCCCTGTCATCTGCTAAAGCCGTTTCTGGTGCTTAACGTCTTCAGCGTCACTGCCGGGAACGCCTTGGGCCTTGCTCTTTCCGGGAGCGGCCCTTGGAACGCTTCCTGGTGTCCTTTCCGGGGACGGACCAAGAATATTCCCGGAGGCATTATGACCGGAACTGCGTGCAATCGGATCGTGCTGCTGAAATGTTTCGCAATCCGGATGTCGCGAGGTTAAGGATAAATACAGCAAATCATATGCCAAGAAAATTTGAAAACGGCTTGATCTTTGTATCCTTCCTAAATCATAAGTAAATTTTGCTCTGTGGACAATGCAGTGCACAAAGTGCAGCGTTGATCAAACCCGACAAACTTACAATTTTGTCTATAAAGACAAAAATCCGGGGAATTAGCCAGCCCCAAGATCAACAATCACACCTTTGAAACGGTCCCTCCAAAGATAAACTCGGCGGTTAGGTTTCCATTTAACACCGAATTGCCTTTCTTTGATATAACTGATATTACCGACATGTTTTACTATTATTTATTCATCGCACGACCCATCAAGGGAGGAATACAAAAACGTTCACCAATCGTTCGGGAGGCAAATAACTGTGCAAATTAAAGACAAAGTGGTGGTGGTTACGGGCGCCGCCAGCGGGATCGGCGCGGCCCTGGCCCGTCGATTTCACCAGGAAGGGGCCGGCGCGTTGGTTGCCGCGGATCTGGATGGAAACGGCGCAGAGCAGATAGCGCAGGAAATAGGCGGTCTGGGACTGCAAACCGATGTCGCCGTGGAAGACGACATTGTGCGCCTGGTGCGGGAAGCAGAGAAACAGTTTGGGCCCATTGACCTGTTTTGCTCAAATGCCGGCGTGGCTTACAACGATGAACCCGGCGGCACCGCCGCCAGTTGTTCCAACGAGAACTGGCAGAAAGCATGGGAAATTAATGTGATGGCCCATGTTTATGCAGCCCGGGCCGTGTTGCCCGGTATGATCGACCGGGGAGCAGGCTATTTGCTCAACACGGTTTCGGCAGCCGGTTTATTGAATCAAATCGGCTCCGCCTCATATTCGACCACCAAGCACGCGGCCATTGGATTTGCTGAATCCCTGGCCATTACCCATGGAGATGACGGTATCAAAGTGTCGGTGATTTGCCCTCAGGCCGTCGCCACCCCCATGCTGGGGGATTTCGACGAGGGAGGTCCCCAGGGCGTCGATGGCATCATAAAACCGGAAGCGGTGGCTGACAGCGTTATTGAAGGCCTGGAACGGGAATCTTTTCTGATCCTGCCCCACGAACGAGTGGGTCTTTATATGCAGCGCAAAATATCCGACTATGACCGCTGGCTAAGCGGCATGCGCCGCCTGAGACGCTCATTTGCGGCATAAGTAAATTTCGGACCGATCTATCAAAACGAGGCAGTATTTTGTTGGGTTTCGTTCCTCTACCCAACCTACTAAAAACTATGACCTAAAACAAAGTAACCCATTGTGTGGCCTTAAATTGTAGTTAATTTAGGAGTACTGGATTAATGGAGTGTTGGAGTAATGATTGAAGGTTTAATATCATTTCATTGTACCCCAATACTCCAGCAATCCAATACTCCAACATCGAGTGGATCAAAAACTTCTGTCAAGCACGGAATTACCTTCTTATTGCCGGATTAGGCTAGTGATATGAACATAGAATCTTTACTTTTAATCGCACCGCCGATTTTGATGGCTTTAACCTTTCACGAATATGCCCATGCTTATGCTGCCCACCGTCTCGGTGACGATACAGCCCGGTTAAGCGGCCGCTTAACCTTGAATCCGTTACGTCATTTAGACCCGCTGGGCACGATCATGATTTTTCTGGTCCATTTTGGCTGGGCCAAACCGGTGCCGGTCAATCCGTATAATCTGCGCAACCCCAAAAAAGATATGCTCTGGATCAGTGCCGCGGGACCACTTTCCAATATGCTGCTGGCGCTGATCAGCGGTCTTTTATTCCGACTATTCTCAGACTATGCCATGATAGCCGAAAGGAATTCACTGGCTGGGCTGCTGTTATTGGTGGTATTTTTCAGTTTGAAAATCAACCTGGCCCTGGCTATATTCAACATTCTTCCGATTGCGCCTTTAGACGGCTCCAAGATATTGTACGGATTACTGCCGCCCGGGTTCGGCATGATGATTTTAACCCTCGAGCGCTACGGTCCTTTTATTCTCATTGGATTGATCATATTCGGCCAGGTCACAGGCGTTTCGATACTGGGAAGGTTGATCTGGCCGTTTGTCGATTTTTTCAGCAAACTGTTTGCAGGAGTTTGAATCCGGCTATGCTCGACGGGATCATGAAGTAACGGGAAGGTATAGCTAATTAAATGCTGTACTTTTAACCACAAAAATTCCAAGCACCAAAATACAAATAACAAATAATATCCAAATTCCAACTTTCAATGACCCAAACAGGATCTCACTTGCCGAAATGAAGTTGCTTGGACTTAAAATCAGGCAGGATTCCTTAGATCTACAATCCGAAATCCGAAGCACGAAATACGAAATCCGCCTCCGATAGCGCCATATGTCATTCTGCGAATACCATATGTCGCAATCAGCACTTGTGCCATATGTCATATGTTGTGGAAAATCGATGCATATGCCATATGGCACAATTAATGGCGGAAATAACATAAATCCCAATGACAAAAACAAATTCCGATCTAAAACGCAATCTAACGCTGAGCGCGTTGATCAGTTCGATGCAATGGTTTCATCAGGCTGTTTGGGTCGTTTTGAAAATTTGGACATTCGAATTTGTAATTTGTTTCGGCCTGCCCTGGTGCGACTCATTTGGTTTAGGTGGCAATATGTCAAATTGGGATATTCGTACGTACAAAAGTAAAATGGTGAATACTCGGTCTGGGCCAGGGATTTCGAATTTCGTATTTCGTATTTATTCCAGCTCCGTTGATTCTCACCGGACCGGTAGAACCTTTTCGGGTCCACCACTATAAGTGCTGGTTTAATGATGGAATTAGGCCTCCTCAAGCAGGCTGTTCACCACTTCCAAACGCCATTCCGGACTGGTTCCCATCATCCTCAAGGCAAGTCCTTTATTATCTAATTCAGATAATTTTTATAAAAAAAAGATAATATAATTGAGATAATTATCCATTAAACCAAAAATATTATTCAAAACAAATAGTTAAACTTGGACACCAGCAACTTCCAGACGGAAATCGGTAATTCCAAAACTTTCGAAATAAGCAAAATTAAAGCGCGTATTAGAACGTAACCAATGTGGTCGGCGATAATCCCGACTCTGCGCAGGGTTCGACAATGGTCTCATGGTTGCGGGAGTTTTTAGCGAATGAGGCGGAAGGGTTGCCGGCGGACTCTGTGGTAATCGGATATAGAACTAAAAGCTCAGGAGGCAGTTCACCCCCCAAAGGATTGAGAGGTTTGAAGCCACAACAAATAATTCCCGGAAATAAAAATATAATGCCTGGCACCCATTCCGAGGGTAAAATAAACTTTATTTTTATATGCAGGAAGCGGCATCAAATGAAAGAACGGGCTCTTTTCGGCTGCAGCCATTTTGTTTATCATTAAATCAAAAGCCTCACGAGCCTGTTCTCGTTCCTCGTAAAACGAGATGTATAGGATGTCTTTTTTTTCTTTGCCGTATTCCACAATCGCATTGGCTGCCGCAGCCACCGCTTGATTGTGCATTTTATTGATAATATTTGCTGCCTGATTGCCGGATATGGTCCTGGTGCGCTCTTTTAGACCGATTCTTTGAGGAGCAGACAGTTCCGCTTTCGAATCAGCGCAATTCAAAACGACTACGATTAGAAGTAAGGAGGATATCTTCAAAACGGCTTCAGAAAAATTAAAATCCATTGGCATTAGTCATTGACGGGTAGAATATTACTCCCGTTCGATTGGGACGGCAGCAGGTTTGGGCCGCATCAGGAGTGAAACCGCAAAGGCTGCCAGTGCCACCAGCAGAAAACGTACCCCGATCAGCACCCACCCGTTGGCCCCCAACGCGATGAAGACGACCGTGTCTTCGATAATGCTGTGGCAAATGCCGAGAAACACCAGCACCAGCATTAAATCTCTTTTGGTCAGGCTGCCGTCTTTGGCAAAGGAAAGGATGACCCCCGAGCCGAAAATGATTCCCAGGAACAAACCCGCCAGCAAAGGATAGGCAGCATTGTTCGAAAGCTTCAGACGCTGCATGACCGGCTGCAGGAACCGGGCGGCCCGGTCCAGCAGACGCGAGTCTTTCAACAGCGCCAGACCGACCATCAACGGGACAATTATTCCCGTCAGCAGCAGCGTAATTCGCAAGCTGGTGGTGAGTATTTCTTTAATTATGAGAGGCCAGTCCATTAGGTGCTCTTCTAAATAAGGCTCGTGGTAGTCATTTTACGGATCCTGGCATAATTTTTGATAATTATCTGCCAAAATGAAGTCATTAAATCCCAAATTTCAAAAACCAAATTCCAAATAAATCTCAAATCGCAATGACCCAAATTCCAAACTTTTAATCATTGGAAATTGGAATTTGGATATTATTTGTGATTTATTATTTGGTGCTTGGAATTTTCTCATTTTATGATTTTTTTTAAGAGATCGATTGGACACTACACCTGCTGGTCTAGCTTAAAGAGGACATCAGATTGCCGGTCAGGTTCATCACCGCACCGGCCATAAAGGCCGTTACCAGTCGGATCGTCAAGACGGGCCAGGCCGCAATGCCGGTCTTTTTGATAATGGCCGTCTCCAGCACCAGCTCGTGGCAGCAGGAAAGCATTACAGCCACGATGGTGATCTGCCATGCGGACAGTCCCAGCGCCAGGATAATGCCCAAGGCGGCATAGAAATTAAGCAACATGCCCGTAACCACGGCCAGGGCCGCCTCGCCGGGCAGGCCTACGAAACGCATCAGGGGATCACATAGCTCTGACAGCCACCTGATAAAAGAGGTGTGCTCCAACACCTTAATCGCCGCGAAAACCGGTAAGACGACCTTCAGCAGGGAAAGCGCGGTTTTTAATCCGTCAGTCAACCCTCTTTTCCAAGTATTCGCTGTGATCACTGATAAGTCCTATCCAGGTAAACCGGAATTGAAGACTGAAGATTGAAGATTGATCCGCCGGCCTGCGGCGAGCACAGTCGAGTCGAGGCGGAATAGAATTCGCTTCGCTCCTTCATATTATAAGAGCCTTTTAGCAATGGATTCACCTGCATCTAGCTGGCAGAAAACAGAGCTCGGAAGGGGGTGAATGGTTATATTCAATCAAAAAGGGAGCTTTCCTGCTGAAGTGGAAAACTCCCTTACTGACACGCAATATTCTTATAAGAAAATTAAAAAAAACAAATATAAATAATGCGTGGCATTATTTATCCGTGCACTTCCTCTTTGACGCCCACCGCAATTTTATACAGGGCCGACAACACCAGAAACCCCAGGGCCCAGACACCCAGAGCGATTCCGATTTCCTGGATCGAGGGAATGTACTCATTGACCTCATGCAGCGGTGACGGGGTAAATCCCCCGGCAATCATCCCCAGACCTTTATCGATCCAGGTCCCTGCAAAGATCGCCGCACAGGCCACCGCCAATACGCCCTCGTTTTTGCGGGTGACGGGATTGACGGTTAAAATGATACCGGCGATCATCAACGAAAAGGATGCCCACATCCAGGGCACATAAGCCCCATGACCATGCAGGCCGACAAAGAGATATTTGATGTGGTCCATGTGCTCCGGAATACTGCTGTAGAAAGCCGTAAACACTTCGCATAGAAAGAAAAAAACATTAATACAGATGGCATATGCCACGGTTTTCGCCAGCGATTGGATCTGTTGACGCCCTGGATCAAAGTTGGTCACCCGTCGGATTATCAGGCATAAAAGGATCAGCAGCGCCGGTCCGGCAGCAAAAGCCGAAGACAGAAAGCGCGGTGCCAGAATAGCAGTCATCCAGAAACCGCGGCCCGGCAAGCCGGAATAAAGAAAAGCGGTTACGGTGTGGATACTGATCGCCCAGGGTATCGAAATGTAGATCAGAGGCTTCAGCCATTTCTGGTAATGAACACCGTTGCGTTCAGCCTCCAGTACATTCCAGCCGATAATGATATTCAGGAACAAATAGCCGTTTAAAACGATAGTGTCCCAAAAAAGTACGGAGTTGGGCGAGGGATAAAGGAACACATTAAAAATCCGTTGCGGCTGTCCCAGGTCGACCAGGATAAAGGTCACGCACATGAGCACCGAGGCAATGGCCAAAAATTCACCCAGGATGGTTACCTTGCCATAGGCCTTGTAGTCATGCAGGTAATAGGGCAACACAACCATGACGCCTCCGGCGGCCACCCCGACCAGAAAGGTAAAATTGGCGATATAAAATCCCCAGGAGGTATCCCGGCTCAGGCCGGTGATGCCCAGACCAAAGTCAAGCTGTCTCAGGTAGAGTGCAAAGCCGACGCCGACAATGACCAATAAAAAGGCCATCCAACCATAGTACTTTTTACTTCCTTTTATTGCCAGTTCAAGCATATTTACCTCACACGATGTAGTAAACGCTCGGCTCAGTGCCTAATGACTGTTTACGCCGAATTGTGAAATTGGTTCTAATTAATTCCCGCACAGAAGATTTCGAATCATACAGGTCGCCGAAGGCGAGCTTGCCTTCGGAGGCCTCGACACAGGCCGGTAATTTGCCGACCGCCAGCCTTTCCGCGCAGAAATTACACTTTTCAACCACGCCTTTGGACCGGGTTGGATATTCAGTATTCAGGTGTCGAATGAATGGACGCGGGTCCCGGTAATTGAAGCTGCGGGCCCCGAAGGGACAGGCGGCCATGCAAAAGCGGCACCCGATGCAGCGATGGAAATCCATCAGGACCACACCGTCAGACTCCCGTTTCCATGTTGACTTGGTCGGACAGGCTCGCACGCAGGGCGGATTTTCACAATGATTGCAGAGTACGAGAAATGGCTTGTGTTCAACTTCTTCGCTAACAAATCGAGCGGCTTTACCCGGAAATGCATTGTGGTAATGCGTCTCCCAGATCCATTTGATTTCATGCCGCTGATTCGTCAGAAGCGGGACGTTGTGAATTTTGTGACAGGCTTCTATCAGCGGTTCCAGGTCATTTTCAGAATGGAATTTTCGTGTGTCAATGACCATCGCCCACTGCTTGGCCTTTAATGCGTTGTCATTTTCCTTCAAAACCGGCTTGGCTTTTTCAGCCTTCTCTTCGACCGCCAACGCATTAAAAACGGGTTTGGCTGCTAAAGCCAGTGAGGAAAATCCAAGTAACTGTAAAATGCGTCGTCTACTGCTATCCATTACGATTTCTCCTTCAACTTATCATCGATATGGCAATCCCAACAGTATGGCTGCACCGCCGAATAGTCATGACACCTGTCGCAAAATTGCGCCTTGTTGGAATGACAGTCCAAACAGGTGTTGGACAAGCTCATGTTATATTCTTTGCCGTTGGGGCTGACGTAAATCCGTTCACCCGTGCGCACTACCGCCTCGCGCCAGATGTCCAGCAGCTGCATGTGTTCGGCCTTCATATACTCGGTGGACCTCACACAGACTTTGGCCGCTTTTGCTTTTTCCGTCAATTGGAGCTCCGGTGCGGGAGCGGCTTTCCCCCGATTGTACCAGAAGGGAAAAGTAGCGATAGCGATAAAAATGATCACACCGGCAACGATAAATTTTTTATCCTTCATCAGTTTCTTCCTCCGAATCACCCTCTAATCCCGGGATATCTTCACCACGTAAATCCAGGGTTCGATCGTTTTGTCCGGGCAGGTTCAGGGCATTGGCCACCAGTTCGTGCACACCGGCCACATCCACTTCGGGAACCCAGTACTCCGTCAAAGCCGGCAAGGCCGCGCGGTCGATCGCGCAGATGGTCGACAGCATGTTCACCCCGTGCTTTTCGTGGACATACTTCACGGCATTGGCCCGGGGCAGTCCGCCGGTCAGTCTCAGTTCCATGTCTTCACCGGCGTTTAATCCCGAACCGCTTCCGCAGCAAAAGGTTTTCTCCCGGATGGTGTTTTCCGGCATATCATAAAAATGGTTGCAAACATTTTCAATCACATAGCGCGGCTCATCGAATAGCCCCATGCCCCGGGATGGGTTGCACGAGTCATGGAAAGTGACCTTCAAATGATCGTTGCGGCGGGGCTCCAGGTCGAGCTTGCCATGTTTGATCAAATCAGCCGTAAACTCGGTGATGTGCACCATTTTGGTTGATTTGGCGTTTTCAAATACCGTGCCGGTGACGGGATTGACGGGCGTTTCCATGAAATCGGCCGGACCGTTCATGGTATCCATGTACTGGTTGATGACCCGCCACATATGACCGCACTCGCCGCCCAGGATCCATTTGACGCCCAGGCGTTTGGCTTCGGCATACATTTTGGAGTTGAGCCGTTTCATGGTCTCGTGAGAGGTAAAAAATCCGAAATTGCCGCCCTCGGAAGCATAGGTACTCCAGGTGATGTCAAAGCCGTATTTTTCCTTTAAAAAATGAAAGAGCATCATGTAGCCGGCACAGGTGTAAGTGCCGGGATCGGCAAACACATCCCCGGAAGGGGTGATGAATAAAATATCGGCGCCCTTTTTATTGAACTGCGGCTCCACCCGCACACCGGTAATGTCCTCGATGTCATCCACGAAAAAATCGAGCATGTCTTTGAAGGCATGGGGCTGGATTCCCAGATGGTTGCCGGTACGGTAGCAGTTGGCCACCGGTGTCGCGATCCAGTCGATATTCAGGCCGATCAGGTTCAGCAGTTCGCGGCCCATGATCGTGATTTCGGCCGTGTCGATTCCATATGGACAAAACACCGAGCAGCGCCGGCACTCCGAGCACTGGAACAGGTAGTACCACCACTCTTTGAGCACATCCAACCCCATGGGTCGGGCACCGTTGAGTTTGCCCAGGATTTTGCCGGCCCGCGTGAAATCATTGCGGTAAACAGAGCGCAGCAGTTCGGCCCTGACCACCGGCATGTTCTTGGGATCGCCGGTGCCGATAAAATAGTGGCATTTGTCGGAACAGGCACCACAGCGCACACAAATGTCCATAAAGACCTTGAATGACCTGAATTTCTCCAGGCGCTCCTTGAATCCCTCGTGGATGATCTCCTGCCAGTTTTCAGGCAACTGCCAGTCATCTTCGATCGGATTCCAGGCTCTGGCATTGGGCAGCCCGACATATTCGACGCTTTTGGGATTCGATGCATAGCAATACATCCCCGGGCGGATATCAATCGGGGTTTCCATCCAGTCCGCATTGGGAGGACGATGGTCGATCTGTATGAGTTCTTCAGGTTTGGGTATTTCGTCTGCCATAATTTACTCCTTAATTTCCGCTGGCTTTGCTGCTTCCGCTGTCGCCTCGGCCGGTTCCTCAGCCGCAGCTGCTTCCGGCATCTTATCCACCGGCAATCCAGCCTCTATCATTTTATCTCTGAATTCATCTTCATATTCTTCATAAGTGTGAACCGGAACCGGATAATTCCAGGGGTTGACATGTCGGTTGGCCCGGGTATCCGTGGTCAGGTTACGGGTTGGACTCAGAAAAATTCCCCCCAGATGCATGAGTTTGCTGAAGGGGAAATAGGCCAGCAGGACGCTGACAAAAAACAAATGAATATAGAAGACCGCTCCCACGCCTTCAGGAATGGTAGGCTGCAATGTAACCAGACCCATAGTGAGCGCTTTAGCGGCGGTGACATCGATTTTAGCAAAATAGGTCATGAGAATGCCGGTCAGGGCGATGCCGAATATCAAAAACAGCGGGAAATAATCACCGGCCAGGGAAATATAGCGGACCTGGCGGATAAACAAGCGTCTTGCAAGCAGGTAAGCCACGGCAGCCAACAGCACAAAGCTGGACAAAGCGACCCCCGGCAGGCCGAATTGTATTCCCGGGTACAAAATTTCAACCCGGAAAAAACTGTCGACATTTTCCACCAAAGTCACAAAAAACGGAACCGGATTGGTAAAAAATCTCAAATGGCGGATTAACACAACCAAAAACGCGTAGTGGAACGCCAACGCGCCCAGCCATAAAAATAGCTCCAGCTGATAGGAAATTGTCGAGCCTTCTTTCAACCGCATGCGGGTGTTGCGAAACAGCGACCTGAAGGTCAATATTTCCAGGGCCATACGGACAACCACTTGCCATTTGGTGGCCGGGCAATCCAACATGGAATGCTTGATCCAGGGCAACGATTTTTGTTGGCCGCCGGTGGTGGGAATGCGAAAGGGCACTGCCGAGCGCGACCAACCGAGAACTTTGTAGGCAAAACCCACAATAAACGTGAGCAATGCCAGGTAGGGAATAATAATTCCGAAAACAACTTGCAGTCCTATCGCTGAGCCCACCCATGCGATTAAAAACAGGGCGATGACAGCGATGAGTGATAACATGTACCTTGCATTCATTGGCCAGAACCTCACTTGAAGGCTTCGCACGATCAGTACTCGCTTAAAGCCTCAGGCTGTAGTTAAAAAAAATCTGCATATTCACTAAAACTTTATTTTTTGTGACTAACCCCATTTGAAAGCTGCCCGATATGTTGGAATATCGTGTCTAAAAATTCGATGCGATCCTCTGTGAACGGTTCCGCTTTTCCAGGACCCGTGATTACAAAATGTCGGGATTCAATTGTTCCAATTGGGTGAAGCCCCATTCATTCCTTAGGGTTGCTCATGTGCCTTGGAAACCAGGCCGGCGCGTTCAAATGCTCTAAATGTCCGGTTTCTGGTCTCATTTGCACTGATTTGAAAGATCTTTTCCCTGCACTGCATATATATATCAAACGCCATCAAAGATAGCTGGTCGATTTTAGACTCAAATGCGATTAATTCAGCGGCAACGCCGTTATCGCGGAGCTCTTTGGTCAGATTCTCTCGCAGAACCTTTTTTAAAAACAGGATGAATGCGGTGGCTTGAGAGGGGGTGAAATTTTGAGCGGCCCGAATCCTGATGATGGGATCCAGATAGGAGGTGATGGCCTCAGGCTCCATGCCGTGCATGAGCTGGTCCAGCAAGCCTTTAAGACCATTTAAAGTGGTGCCGCCAACGGGGTTGGCAAACTGATCTTTATTGCTTTTCAGAAATTCAGCGGTATCCGGAGCGTAGGTTTGGACAGTCAACTCAAACCATTTTTTGGTAATAACAGTTTTTTTTTGTGCTAAAATTTTTTCCAAACCTTTACCCATGAAAACTCCCGCCGACCCGATCGTTTATACGATACCGCTGCCACAAGCAAATTGAGCGTCATGATCAGGCCGAAGTGGACACATATAAACGACTTAAGGTTTTCTGTCAAGGATAAATGGCTTGTTGAAGGGCGAAAACGATTTAGAACGCATAGAAATCCCACCAAAACCAAAAGCCGGGACTTTCAGCAGTGAAAAAAGTTAGATTGTTTGGGATTTTGATTTTGGATTATTGGAATTTATTTGAGATTTGTTATTTGGTGCTTGGAATTTTTTAATTTGTTGCATTCGGTGCTTTTTTAGGATTGGGGGCAAAAGGTCTTAAGCTAGCTAATCAACTATCCCTAACAGGAGCGCCTGGTCATCATCGGCCGGGTGGTCACCGGCAAACTGATCGACATCGGCCATGATCGCAGCGACGACATCTTGCGGAGCGGCGGCATTATCGGCAGCGAGCGGTTTCAGGAGACGCTTCTCGCCGTAAGTGTCTCCGGCGTCATTGAACCGTTCGGACAGGCCGTCCGTGTAAACAAGAAAGCGATCGCCGGCCGTTAGTTTGACTTCGGTAACGGGGATTTCTATTGCATAGGGTTCTATTCCCAGCGGATAGACACCGGGACAGTCCAGCTCATAAGCATTTTGGGTCGCGGACTGGTAAATCATGGGTAGCGGTTGGCCGGCCCGGGCAATTCGCATGGTTTGCTGGCCGGAATCATAAACCGCATAAAGCGCGGTCATAAAACTGGGATCGGCAACTTTGCACAGGTGCTCGTTGAGGTAATGCAGCACGGCAGCCGGGTCATTGGGAGAACTGGGATAAGCTCGAAAAAGGGCGCAGGTCATGGCCATCAACACCGCAGCCGGGGCACTGTGCCCCTCGGCATCGGCAATCAGAAATCCCCAGCGCCCATCCGGGATTTCGATGATGTCATAATAATCCCCGCCGGCATAGCGACTGGTTTCATAGTGCGCGGCCAACTTAAAACCGTCAATCTCCGGCAGTTTTTTGGGCAGCAATTTACGCTGAACTTCAGATACCACTTCCAGCTCATGCTCGAGTTGATCTTTCTGGCTTTCGACTTCACGTTTAAGACGATGGATTGTCAGGTGGGTGTCCACCCGTGCAATCACCTCGTCCGGTTGGAAGGGTTTGGTAATGTAGTCGACGGCTCCCAGGTGAAGCCCTTTGACTTTGTCTTCGGTTTCTCCCAGGGCCGATAGAAATATTACCGGAATATCCGCGGTGGCTGGATCGGTTTTTAGCCGGCGGCAAACTTCATAGCCGTCAATATCCGGCATCATGATATCCAGCAAGATCAAATCCGGTAGCGCTTTGCCGGCGATCGCCAGTGCCCCGTTCCCATTTTTGGCGATCAGCAGCTTGCACCCGACTCCCTCAAGGGTCTGAAAAAGAACCTGCAGGTTGGTAGGATTGTCGTCCACCAATAAAATGGACTCGGAAATTGAATTATTGTTTCCCATCAAAGAAACTCCCGGTGCATAACAGCCGGCACCGTTCGTACAAACAGCCAGACAAAATCATTAACAAAATAACTACGAAAGAACTTCAATTCCGGATTCAACAGAGTCGGCAATCGGGATCAGTGATTGGAATCCGCTAACCTCAAAGATTTCCTTCACAAACTCATTCAGCGAGCAGAGGACAATTTTACCTTCTCTACGCCTCATTTCCTTGGCAGCGCTCAGCAGCACCCTTAGACCGGCACTGCTCAGATATTCCAGGGCTCCCAGGTCGAACAGCACACGGTTGGTTTGCCCCTCAAGCGCCTCTTTGACGACTTTTTCGGCTTCCGACGAAGAATCTGCATCCAATCGTCCCTTTATATATATAGAGACAATCCCGTTTTCCTCTTTCTGTGTAATTTCCATTTCCAGATCCTTTTGATGAACGAATTAATAAAACCTCGCTTTTCTCGAGCTTAAATTATAATCAATAATTCATTTATTACTTTAAATCAATATAGTATTTGACCTGATTTTGATAATTTCCTATAAAATCCTGTCACAATAGATAACAAAGCACAAGACAAGGAGGCTATCATGTATTTTGACAAACCCGGCAAGGACAACACGGACCAAACTCTGAAATCTGCCGCCGAACGGGCCAAAGAATTGGGGTTGACTGAAGCCGTGGTGGCAACAACGACCGGTAAAACTGCTTACCGGGCAATAGAGATATTTGGTGGATTTCAGCTGACGGCTGTTACTTACCATTGCGGATTCAAGGAACCGTTTCAAAATCGAATGGAAGACAGCGTCAGGCAGGATATCGAAAATAAAGGAATTCGAGTGATTGCCGCCAGCCATGCCTTATCCGGGGTAGAACGTTCGGTAGCCAAAAAACATGCCGGAATCTATCCGGTGCTGCTGATCGCCGACACGTTGCGCCTTTTCGGCCAGGGCACCAAGGTGGCGGTTGAAATGGCCATTATGGCGGCTGATGCCGGCGCGCTATCCGGCAGCGACATCGTTTCAGTCGGCGGTTCCGGCGGCGGTGCCGACGCCGCGCTGATCCTGAAGCCGGCTCACCAGAATAATTTTTTTGATTTGAGGATTCGCGAAATCGTTTGCAAACCCAGGGATTTTTAGTCAATTTGCAGCTCAGCCATTATCTAAGCTATTGTACCCCAACCCGGATAAACCGGAATGTTTAGCCACTAAGGCACCAAGACACAAAGAAAAAATATATATTTAAATTAAACTTGGTGTCTTGGTGGCGAATATATTTAGTTTAGTTAATCCATCGCAAACATGATGTGATTCCAAGATATATAGACAACAACTGAGCGCAAAATATTAATGCTAAATTCGGTGTAATTTGAAGTTTGTAAATTTTTAACTATCAGGTTTATAATGAAGATGAATAATGAGTAATCCTGAACGAATGAACTTTGAACCTGCAGACCTTATATTATGTTTTTTTTCATTGCCGGCATATCACCCAAAACCAAAATAATTGAGGATCACCCTCGACGTTGCAATGTCTGCGGTTTGCAGCAGGCATACAAAACCCGAATCGACCACTACTTGAACATTTTTTTTATTCCGGTCATACGGGTCAAAAAAGGCGAACCATTCACGATTTGCGAAAGTTGCCATAGAACAAAAAATGAATTTAATCGCGACCAATCACCTTATCAGGATGAGACCGGGCTGTTGTGCAGATTTTGCGGTGGCCCGGTCCACAAGGGATTTTTCTATTGTCCTTACTGTGGCAAGAAACTATGACGGGTTGAGGGGTTCTGGGTTCAACGTTCCGGGTTGAATCCTACTCCTACTTGCAGATCAATTCAAATGATTCTTTCAATGTTTGTACTCCTATTTCAACCAAAGGCATTCTGAATGCCTGCCATTGTTAATTTTAACCTTTGAACCCAGAACGCTGAAGCTTGAACCAAAAATTTTGGAACTACCTGAATCGATATATACCCCAAAAATTGAGTATAAACCAAATCAATACCAACAACTCACCTTTTGAACGCCACGTTGTCCTGGTTGCACCGGAAATCCACTGGAATACAGGCAATATCGGTCGTACCTGCCTGGCCACCGGAGCCATCCTTCATCTTATCCGGCCCCTGGGTTTCTCGCTCACCAGCCGGGAAGTTAAAAGAGCCGGGCTTGACTACTGGGAAAACGTCGAGCTGGCTGTCTGGGACAATTTCGCGGATTTCGCGGCCAACATGACGCCGCAGGAGGATGAGGTTGCTGTATTCTCCAAAAAAGGGGAGGAATCTTTCTGGACCATGAATTGTCCCCAGCGTCTTTTCCTGATTTTCGGATCTGAAACCTGCGGACTGCCGGACCATATCCTTAGCAAATTTGCCAAAGCAACTTATCATATCCCCATAAGATCTGAAATTCGGTCGTTAAATCTGTCGACCGCCGTCGGAATTGCACTGTACGAAAGCCTGCGCACCGCCCAATCCTTTCACGAATGGCGGTAGAAAAGGTTTAGAGGTTCAGAGGTTCAGGGTTCAAGGTTGAGAAAAGGAATATAGGGTTTTTTGGCTCTGATGTCCTCTTATGAAACTATGGCTATATTAACCCCAAGAAAGGGATTCTAAATCGTGCTCGTCCTCGTACTCGTCCTCGTCCTCGATGCTTAGAGGCTCAAAAGTTTCGAGGACGAGCACGAGGACGAGGACGAGGACGAGGACGAGGACGAGGACGAAACGGCAAATGAGCTAATTGAAACTGCCTTGATTTTGCGCAGTTTCTTTTCCGATCAGACCGGCTGTCCTTTAGCCGGAGGCCGCCGCTCGTGTGAAACATTGGTATGACGATTGTCGATTGACGATTGACGAATTGTGGAATCGCTCCGCTCAATGGATTTAAATAGACAGAATTCATTATTCGATATTCGTTATTCGCTTTTTCAAAGTCTCTTTTCCGATCAGACTGAAAGCGCACCGCCAGCGGCTTTGCTAATATGAACCACAAAATATTAAAGGCAATCCTTTGAACCCTGAACCTCGGAACCTCTGAACCTCGGAATCTCCCCCCCCTGTGAATTGATTTCCATAATTTTGTGTATTACTTTACATATGTTAAAAAATATCCGAAAACGAATCAAATCATAATTACTTGATATTTATCTGTAAAACTTTATTAAGGAATCCGGCATCTAATTTGCTAATACTACATGGTGGCTGCTAAGACCTAACTTTTTTCTATTTTCCAACCGTACAATACACCGAGGTTCTCATGGATGTGAAAGGCAAAAAGGGAAGTGGTGTTAAATTGTTGAGGGAGATGTACCGCAAAAAATTCCGAATACCGGAAAATATGAATTATTACAGTAAAGAAGACTTAAAAAAAGCAGAGAAAAAATACGTTAAAAAATGCCTTATAACAGGCAATTGCACTTAGTAGTACAGCATTGAAGGCACCGACAAGTTGGGAGATTGCACCAAGCAGGATCCCACCCGAGGGATGTATTACAAATATAGCTAATGCAGCTCTTAAAATTTCGGTTCGAAAGACTCCACGCAAACGGCTCAATCGAACCGGCCGTTCCGTAACCCTGAGTCAACTAGAAACAACAAGGGGATAGCCAGCAAGGCCTGTAAGGCCTTGCTGTTTTTTTTACCCCAGTTTAATCGGTTCAAGGTTCAACGTTCCAGGTTAAAAGACACCAAGCAGTTCATATCAAAAGAAATCTGTCTTCATGGTGTCAAAAAAATAGTTCCACCCAATAGGGGCAATGTCGGATATTCTCCGGATCTTGATCAACAAATTAAGCAAGATCAATCGGTTGCAACCTCTTAACCGTGAGCCCTGAACCTGGAACCGAGCAGTTTAGGCTATAGAAAACAATGGTAATCGAAGTCGTTCAATGCCGAGTTCCCACAAAATCCTGAGACTGCTATCAAGAAATTATGCCGCAGCCGCTTTTTCCTTCAGGATCTCCAACCCGCTGCCATTGCCGTCGAGCTCCGCCAGCACAGCGTCCAACCCGGCAGCCAGATCCGTTTTATAACCCTGCAGCGCCAGAGCCCGGCTAATCGCAGGGATGAAAAACAGAACGTTGTCAGCAGACGAGGAGTAGCCCATCAGGCCCACGCGCCAGACCTTGCCCGCCAGACGTCCAAAACCGCCGCCGATATCCAGCTTGAATTTTTCCAGCAGATAGCGCCTTAATTTAATATCGTCCACCCCTTCCGGTATCATTACCGTATTCAGGGTGGGCAAGCGGTGGGCCGAATCCACCAGCATATTGAGACCCAGTGCTTCGACGCCGGCCACCAGTGCTTTATGATTTTTCTGGTGGCGGGCAAATCGCTTTTCCAGTCCTTCTTCATGGATCAACAGCAACGCTTCCAGCAAACCGTAATTAAGCGTGCTGGAACTTGTGTGATGGTAAACCCTATCATTGCCCCAGTATTTTTCAATCAGCGATATATCCAGATACCAGCTGGAGACAGGACTTTTCCGTTTTTTCACCATTTCAACGGCCCGATCGCTGAAAGTGATGGGTGCCAGACCGGCCGCACAACCGATACACTTCTGGGAGCAGCTGAAACAGCCGTCGATGCCCCATTCATCGACCTTGATCTCAATGCCGTCCAGCGAGGAAACAGTGTCCAGCATTATCATCGTATCATATTTTTGAGCAATTCTGGCAATATCGTCCATGGGCTGCAGAACGCCGGTTGAGGTCTCGGCATGCACCAGAGCGATCAATTTGTAGGACGCCTGTTTCAGCTCGGCCTCGATCCGTTCAGGATCAATCGGGCGGCCCCACTCTTCTTCAATGACCGTGATATCAGCCCCTTGACGTTCGGCCATTTGGCGGATACGATCTCCAAAAAATCCGGCAACACAAACCAGAATTCGATCACCCGGCTCGACCAGATTGGCGACGCAGGCTTCCATCCCCGAGGATCCAGTGCCCGGCATGGCATTGGCAAGCCGGTTCTTGGTACCGAATACCGGCGGCAGCAGTTCACCGATGCGGTCTAAGACCTTGAGATACACCGGATCCAAGTAGCCGATCACCGGTGAGGATAAGGCCTTGTAAACCCGGGGATGAACATCCAACGGTCCCGGTCCCATCAATCTGCGCAGAGGTGCTTCCTGTCTCTGTAAATTCAATGCTTCCATGTAGTAGGTTCCCTTTCTCAATGATATTCACGAATTTGACTCAGCAGCCAAAGCGCAGATTTATAGTGTAATCGGCCGTCAATGTCAAGTACAGAAGCCGGCCCTCAGGCCCTGATTGAAGATTGAAGATTGAATATTTTGGGAATTTGCTTTGTCTTATAGGAGCTCGGAGAAAGTGGTCCCAACGGGGCAAAAATAGCGCAGTTCATTGGTCTTAGGTTTCAGGTGTCGGGTTTCGGGTGTCAGGAAACCGACGCGCTAAATCCTGATATCGTGTACTTTCTGTGTCATACAGCATGTTGTCAGAAAAAAGGCCCCAACCCGGACAAGCCGGAAATGACAAATGACTATTGACGAATGACAAATATTTTGCGCTTTTTGTGTAAAACTGAATTGATAACTGTCTAATACCCAGTACCTAGTACCCAGCATCAAGTATCAAGTATCAAGCATCCAGCATCCAGCATCAAGCATCGAGCAACCAGAACCCAATACCCATTACCCAATACCCAATACCGAATACCCAATGCCGAATACCCAATGCCGAATTCCGAATTCCGAATACTCAACACCCAATACCGAACGCCTACATCTTTCGTCCTACACATTATACCTTACACCTTACACCCTATACCTTACACCTTTGACCCTTCAGCATCCAGTATCCAGCATCCAGCATCGAGCATCCAGTATCCATTACCCAATACCCATCATCCAATGCCGAATACCGAATACAGAATACCGAACACCTTCAACTTTGGCCCTATACCCTACACCTTACACCCTACACCTTCCACATCCAAATTCGTTTGACACAAGATAGAATGTGTTTATATTCCTGACGTTTATTCGGTTTACCAAGTCCAATTTAGAACCCTGAAATGCTGATTTACAGGGTGGATTGTTTCGTCGATAACATATAGGAGAGCAACCCAATGCGATTTGACAAATTCACCATAAAATCTCAGGAATTGATACAAAATTCCCAGGCACTGGCCTCCCAGTATCATCACCAGCAAATTGAACCTGAGCACCTGCTGGCCGCGATGTTCGGGCAGCCGGAAGGTATTGCCGGTTCCATGCTGCGTAAGCTGGGAGTCTCCCAGGATGCGATCGTGAGCGAGATAAAGGCCGCAATCGAAAAATTGCCCCGGGTCAGTGGCGAAAGTATGGGAGAGGCCTATTTGTCACCGAGGTGCAAGTCCGTGCTGGAGGCGGCATTTGGCGAGGCCACGAATATGAAGGATGAATATGTCAGCATCGAACATATCTTTCTGGCAATAGCCGATGAAAAGCAGGGTGCGGCTGCCGGGATTCTTGGCCGCGCCGGCGTCACCCGGGATTCGATCCTGAAGGTTCTGCTGGAAATTCGCGGCACCCAGCGCATCACCGATCCCAATCCCGAGGAGAAATACCAGGCCCTGGATCGCTTCAGTCGGGATCTCACCGACCTGGCACACCTGGGTAAGCTGGACCCGGTCATTGGCCGCGATGATGAAATCCGCCGCATTGTCCAGGTTCTCTCCCGGCGAACCAAAAACAATCCGGTTCTGATCGGTGAGCCTGGAGTCGGTAAGACGGCCATCATTGAAGGCCTGGCTGCACGCATCGTGGCCGGCGATGTTACCGAAACTCTGAAAAACAAGCGCCTGGTTGCCCTGGACATGGGGGCGCTGATCGCCGGTGCCAAGTACAGGGGCGAATTCGAAGACCGTCTCAAAGCGGTTCTAAAAGAAGTGGAAAGCGCCGAGGGTGAAGTAATCCTGTTTATCGATGAGCTGCACACGGTGGTGGGAGCCGGTGCCGCAGAAGGATCGATGGATGCCTCGAACATGCTCAAGCCGGCGCTGGCCCGGGGCACGCTGCGCTGTGTGGGAGCAACAACGTTAAACGAGTATCGCAAATATATCGAAAAAGACGCCGCATTGGAAAGACGGTTTCAACCGGTTCTGGTCAAGGAACCCACCGTGGGCGATACCATATCGATTCTGCGCGGATTAAAGGAAAAATACGAGGTGCACCACGGGGTCAGGATCAAGGATTCGGCCATCGTAGCCGCCGCCACACTTTCCAATCGCTATATCGCCGACCGCTTCTTGCCGGACAAAGCCATCGACCTGATCGACGAGTGCGCCTCCAAATTACGCATTGAAATTGACAGCATGCCGGCTGAAATAGATGAAATCCAGCGAAAAATTACCCAGGCTGAAATTGAGCGTCAAGCATTGAAAAAAGAAGCCGATCCGGCTTCCCGGCAACGATACAAGGATTTGGAGGCGGAACTGGCCGACATGAATGACGAGCTCAAAGCCATGAAGGGGCACTGGCAAAACGAAAAAGATGCGATCCAGAGCATTCGCAAAATCAAGGAGGAACAGGAGCAGCTGAATCAGGAGGCCCAACTGGCCGAGCGCGAAGGCGATCTGGCCAAGGTTGCTGAGATCCGATATGGCAGGGCCACGGAGCTTCAGAAGCGCCTGGAAGATATAAACTCAAAACTCGCCGAATTGCAGGCCAACAGCAAAATGCTCAAGGAGGAAGTCGATGATGAGGATGTTGCCGAAGTGATCTCGCGCTGGACGGGGATACCGGTCAGCAAAATGCTCGAGGGCGAGCGGGAAAAGCTGGTCCACATGGAAGCAAGGCTTCACGAACGGGTGATTGGCCAAAACGAGGCGGTAGAGGCGGTCTCGAATGCGGTGCGCCGGGCCCGCTCCGGCCTGCAGGACCCCAACCGCCCCATCGGATCTTTTATTTTTATGGGACCGACCGGGGTGGGCAAGACTGAACTGGCCAAGGCCCTGGCTGCATTTATTTTTGACAGTGAACAGGCCATGGTCCGCATCGATATGTCCGAATTTATGGAAAAGCATTCGGTGGCGCGGCTGATCGGGGCGCCGCCGGGCTATGTCGGATACGAAGAGGGCGGATATCTGACCGAAGCTGTGCGCCGTCGCCCCTATTCTGTGGTGCTTTTTGACGAGATCGAAAAAGCGCATCCGGAGGTTTTCAATGTGTTGCTGCAAATTTTGGATGACGGTCGCATGACCGACGGCCAGGGCCGTACGGTGGATTTTAAAAATACCCTGGTCATTATGACGTCGAATATCGGAAGCCAGTGGATTCAGGAGTTGGCAGTCACCGATCGCCGCGCAATGGAGCAGCGGGTTACCGAGGCGCTGCGGGCCAATTTTAAACCGGAGTTTCTCAATCGCATCGATGAAACCATTATTTTCCAGAATCTGACACCGGAACAACTTGCTGAAATCGTCAAGATTCAATTAAATAAGCTGCGTGATCGATTGGCGGCCAAAGATATCGAGCTGACCTTGTCCAACGATGCCGTTTCGATAATTGCCGAAAAAGGATATGACCCGGTATATGGCGCCCGGCCGCTTAAAAGAGTGATTCAACAATACATTGAAAATCCTTTGGCCCTCGAAATTCTAAAAGGCAGTATTGCCGAAGGTACCCGGGTGCAGGCCGAGGTCGAAGGCCAGCAAATCGTGTTTAATTAATCCGTCACTCAAAATAGCGGCACCAGGCTTGTAGATTGTTCTTTGAAAATTTAAAAAATCATTGTAATCGTGATGATCTCGTCGTAAGATCCAGGCCACAAAATCGGAATGACGCTTTTATGACAATTTCAAACTCTGAAAAACTGCGCCGCTTCTATGATCAATTTTCAGGCAATGATCATGTCCTGGTTGTCATCAATGCCGATCCGGATGCCATTGCCAGTGCCATGGCCGTCAGCCGGTTGCTGTGGCGCAGGGTCGTCAATGTCACCATATCCCACGTGAATACGATCAACCGCCCGGATAATCTGGCGATGCTGAAGCTGCTGAAGGTCAGTCCGGTTCCCTATTCCGATATTGATCGGGATCAATTCAGCAAGATCGTCATGGTGGACTCCCAGCCGGATCACAGTGAGTTCATGAACCCACTCAGTCCAAATGTCATCATTGACCATCATCCTGAAACCTGTGCCAAAGCGCCTTTTTTGGACATTCGACCCCACTATGGCGCCACGGCCTCGATCATGACCGAATACCTGAGGGCAGCCAGAATAAAGCCTTCGGTAACACTGGCAACCGGGCTGTTTTATGCGATAAAAACAGACACCAACGCCTTTAAGCGACAAACCGTGATCGAAGATGTCCGTGCTTTTCAATATCTGTTTCGTCATGTCAACATCCACCTGGCGCGTAAAATCGAACAGGCTGACCTCAGGCTTGATTTTTTAAAATATTTTAAAACCGCGCTGCAAAACATGCGGCTGCGCAAAGGCCGCGTCTTTGTCCACCTGGGTCCGGTCGTCAATCCGGATGTCTGTGTCATTGTCGCCGATTTTTTCATGAGAATCGTATCCGTCACCTGGAGCATCGTATCCGGCACTTACGACAAAAAGCTCGTTGTTATCATCAGAAACGATGGCATTCGAAAAAATGCCGGTAATGTCGCCAAAAAAAGCTTTGGCCAATTCGGCCCGGCGGGTGGCCACAAAAGTATGGCCCGCGCTGAATTTGCTTTAACCGATATCGCGGATGAGGTCGATTTCCGGGATGAAAAAAAGCTTTTGCGGTGGCTGATTAATCGGGTGGAAAAACGTGCCGGTGCGAAATGAGCGATTCCCAATGGCCTGCGGCCGAAATAACCCGGGCCCTGTGTCAAGATAATTGAAGCAGCAGCAACTTAGACGCTTGATAAAAGTTATTCGTTATTAATTGTTGGTTATTTGGGTGAGGCTGATTCCAGGCCGCGGTCGGATACTGATTACCAATAAAAAATAACCGATAACTTTTTTTCTTTTATTCGCTTAACCAGAAAGCACAATTTGATCGATCACCATTATAGGTTGGAATTTCAGCGGATCTTTCTAAATGTACGGGTTCTTTTATAACTATCACATCGTCAAGGGATATGACTATGTCGCGAAATAAACCAGGCATCAACGTCACAATTCTCGGCTCGGGCACCTGCGTACCCTCGCTGCAGCGAAGTTCATGCGCTGTGTTAATGCAAACCGGGGCTTCCCGTTTGCTGTTCGATTCAGGCCCGGGAACCATGCGAAGGCTTTTGAAGGCCGAAACAACCATTTTTGATCTTGATTATATATTTTACAGTCATTTTCATCCGGATCACAGCGCCGAACTCGTGCCCCTGTTATTCGCCACCAAATACCCGGATGGCAATCGCCGGCAGTCCCCCCTGACAATTGTTGCCGGCGGCGGACTAAATGAATTTTTCAAGGGCCTCAAAGCGGTTTTCGGCAGTTGGATCGAACTCGAGGAAGGGCTGCTAGAGTTTATGGAACTTGACAACAGCTCCAACGATTTTCAAAAATTCGATGGTTTTACGGTTGAATCCGCACCGATGGATCATAATCCGGAAAGTATTGCCTATCGGATCACAAGCGATGCCGGTGCTGCGGTGGTTTATTCCGGTGACACGGATTTTAATGAGAATCTCATCGAATTGGCTCGCAAAGCAGACCTGCTGATATGTGAATCAGCCATGCCGGACGACAAGCGCGTAAAAGGCCACCTGACCCCTTCCATGGCAGGTGAAATAGCAGCCCGCGCCGAGGTAAAACAACTGGTGCTCACGCATTTTTATCCGGATTGCGAAGATGCTGACATAAAAAAGGAGTGCCGCCAAACCTATACCGGCCCCCTGGTCCTGGCAGAAGATCTGATGCGGATTGATGTTATTCGTTAATCGTTATTAGTTATTCGAACGACCGACGAACGAATCCGCTGTGAAAACCATTTTCGTTGATACAAAATGCCGGCCCTCAAAACCCTGGTGAACGCCTTTTATCCAATAACCAATAACTAATAACCATTAACCACAATGCGCTACTATCCTATCAATTTAGACATTCAAAATAGAGATTGTTTGGTCGTCGGCGGCGGCGGCGTGGCCTCCCGCAAAGTTGTCAACCTGTTAAAATGCGGCGCCAGGGTCACCGTTGTCAGTCCAGCAATATCCGAAGGGTTGCGTGATCTTGCTGAAAACAAGGCACTGACACTCGTATTGCGGGGGTACCGATCCGACGATCTGGCAGGGAAATTTTTGGTCATCGGAGCCACCGACGATGAAGCCCTGAACCGGCAGATCAGCAGCGATGCCGAGCAGCGTGGCATCTTGTGCAACATTGCCGATCGCCCCGAAGTCTGCAATTTTATCCTGCCTTCAATCGTCCAGCGCGATGATCTGGTCATCACCATATCAACATCCGGCAAAAGTCCGGCCATGGCCAAAAATCTGCGCCGAAAGCTTGAAGCGCAATTCGGACCGGAGCATGGAGAATTTCTAAAGCTAATGGGTGCGGTCCGCCGCAAGTTGTTGAGTGAGGCCCATGAACCTGAAGTTCACAAGCCGCTGTTTGAACAGATGATTGACAGTGATTTGATGTCAATGATCCAACAAGGACGCACAGAAGACATCAACAGGGTGCTTTTCGATATATTGGGGGAAGGGTACCGATTCGAGGAATTGATGCGTTGATAGGAGGTTCAAAGGTTCAAAGGTTTACCCACCTTCGGCGGGTTGAACTGCCTGAAATATAAGATAATTATGAAGACACGCTGCAAACCAACGATAAATGCTGCTTCAACTATTACCCTAAACCGTGAACCCGGTTTCAACCTCTGAACCGTGAACCTTTGAACCTCTGAACCTTGAACGTTGAACCTCTAAACCTCTGAACCCGGAACGCTGAACCTCTGAACCTTAAAAAAACAAGGCCGGATAATGGAAATATTGATCATTTTGACGATTGTATTTTACATGCTCAGCAGCGCGGCATATTGCGCTTATTTATTTCTTCAAAAAGATTTTTTGCAGCGCAGCGGCTATTTTATCCTGATCGCCGGTTTTCTTTGGCACACGGCTGCTCTCATCTACCGCGCCTTCGAAGCCGGTCAACTGCCGGCCGGCAATTTGCACGAAACGCTGTCGCTGGCGGCCTGGACCATTGCCGGTCTATTTCTGGCCGTGCATTTCAAATACAATCTGAAAGTTCTGGGCGTCTTTGCCGTGCCCCTGGTAACCCTGGTGATGATCATCGTCTCTCAGCTGCCGAGTGAGACGGCTCAACCGTCTGACTTATTTAAAAGTTTCTGGTTGATATCGCATGTGGTGGTCATCTTTATCGGCGAAGCGGGTTTTGCCCTGGCATGCGGCCTGGGTGTGTTATATCTTCTACAGGAGAACGCCATTAAAACCAAAAAGCGGGGATTCTTTTATAGAAGATTGCCATCCCTTGACCATTTGGATTCCACCGGCTATGCCTGCATCGTGGTGGGATTTACCATGCTCACCCTGGGGCTGATCACCGGATTTGTTTATGCCAAATCGGTTTGGGGCCGGTTCTGGAGTTGGGATCCCAAAGAGGTCTGGTCCGGCATTACCTGGCTTTTTTACGCGGCTTTATTGCATGAGCGGCTTACCGTCGGGTGGCGCGGCCGCCGCTCGGCCATCATGGCAATTATTGGTTTTGGAGTGCTTTTATTTACCTTCCTGGGGGTGAATTTACTGCTGGAAGGACACCATGGGGAATTTACCAGGTGAACAAATTGAAGATTGAAGACTGAAGATTGAAGATTTGTGGCATTCTATCGATTATATTTTCGTATCCCCAAAAGTTCAACCGGACGTCCATACACAATTTAAAAAAGATTGAAATCCTTAATTCTTCAATCTTCAATCTTCAATCTTCAATTTTCTTATAAGTGTCATGCCCGATATCGTACTACTAGGAATAAATCACAAAACGGCTCCGGTAGAGTTGAGGGAGTGTATCGCCTTTTCCGGGGACGAGTCGGTAACTGCGCTCCAAACGCTTCACCGGCGACCCGATATCAAGGAAGTAATTTTGTTTTCCACTTGCAACCGGGTTGAACTGCTATTGGTGACTGATGAAAAAGCACTCACCATTGCCGCCGCAAAGGATTTCATCGCCGACTTCAATAAAATCCCCCTCGATCAGTTTAACGACGCCCTCTATATTCATGAAGGCGACGCCGCCGTCCGCCACGTGTTCAGGGTTGCCTCCAGCCTGGACTCCATGATGGTCGGCGAACCCCAGATTCTGGGCCAGATTAAAGACGCCTATCGCATGGCCACCGAGCTCAAATCATCCGGTGTAATTTTGAACCGCCTGCTGCACCGCACATTTTTCGTGGCCAAACGAATTCGAACTGAAACCGGAATCGGCGATCGGGCCGTCTCCATTAGCTATGCCGCCGTGGAGCTGGGACGCAAGATATTCGGAGATCTGGCGGGAAAATCGGTTCTGCTGGTCGGGGCCGGCGAAATGGCGGAGCTGGCGGTCGAACACCTGATCCGTCATAAAGCATCTGAGATCTATGTGGCCAATCGAACATTTGAAAACGGCGTCCAACTGGCCAAAAAGTTCAATGGGAAGCCCATTCGATTCGAAGAAATTACGAACTTCCTGGAGTTAACCGACATCATCATCAGTTCGACCGGGTCGCCTGATTTTGTCATCACCCGCGACGAAGTAAAACCGGTTATCCGCAAACGGCGCAGCCGTCCACTTTTTTTCATAGATATCGCCGTGCCGCGGGATATCGATCCCACGGTCAACCGGCTGTCGAATTCATATGTGTATGATATTGATGATCTTCAAGGAGTGGTGGATGACAACATCGAAGATCGCCAGCAGGAGGCCGTCAAGGGCGAGCGGATTATCGATGAGGCGGTCATCAGCTTTCGTCAGTGGTATGATAGCTTGGAGGTGGTGCCGACCATTATCGCCTTGAGGAATAAAATGGAGACCATTGCCGCCGCCGAACTTCAAAAAACGCTGAACTCCAATACTATCCCTGCGGACAGCGTTGCCGCGATCCAAAAGATGTCCGGTGCCCTCATTAACAAATTCCTGCATGATCCCACGATATTTTTAAAGAAAGATGGTATGGTGGAAGATAAATCCCTTTATATTGCTACCATTCGGAAACTGTTTAAGCTGGATGGATAGGGGATGGGTATTGGGTACTGGGTATTGGGTATTGGATGCTCGATACTGGATGCTGGATGCTGGATGCTGGATAGTTAAAGCTCGGTGCTGGAAAATCCCAAGCACCAAAAATCAAATATCAAACAAATCACAATGACTCAAATTTAAAATTCCAAACTGCCAAGCATTCTGCAGGGCGACTCAACGTCATCGACACTCGGTAAACTGACTTTGCCATCATATTAGGAACCAACGACCGTAAATGTTTTGGTCATTGAATATTGTGATTTGAGATTTATTTGTAATTTGGTGCTTGAGATTTGGGATTTTAGCATCATATAAAACCTATATTAATATTTATACTTGGAGAAAACATTATGAAAAAGACGGCCTTTCTATTCCCTGGCCAGGGTTCCCAGAGCATCGGCATGGGTGAAGAATTTTATCGTGAGTATGACATTGTTCGCGAAATTTTTGATATGACAGAAGAAATTACCCGCATCAACATCTCCAAGCTGTGCTTCAAGGGACCCATGGAAGATTTAACCATGACGGTCAATCTTCAGCCGGCCGTAACTGCGGTCAATCTCGCCTGTCTGGCGGTGATTGAAAAAGAAAATATCCCCTATCAATTCTGCGCCGGCCACAGCCTGGGTGAATATGGCGCCCTTAGCGCCGCGGGTGCCAACACCAAGGAAGATACAATCCGCCTGGTGTATAAAAGAGGTGAGTTGATGCACCGCGAAGCCGGTAAAAACCAGGGAGCGATGCACGCCATTGTCGGCCTCCCGATCGAGACGGTTTCCGAACTGGTGGCCGAAGGTCAAAAAAGCGGCATTGTATCGGTTGCCAACCACAACACCGAGCAGCAAATCGTGATCACCGGCGCACCGCAGGCTGTTGAGCAGGTATCGGCCCTGGCTGTCGCCCAGGGCGCCAAATCGGTGGTGCTGAAAGTCAGCGGCGCCTGGCACAGTGAACTGATCCAAGGGGCCCAGGACGAATTCCAACAATTTCTGGCCTCGGTGGCGTTTGAGGTCCCGCAAAAGCATGTCTATTTTAATGTCACTGCGGCTCCTGAAGAAGATCCGGCCGAAATCCGGAATATTATGGCCCGTCAATTGTGCAGTCCCGTGCGCTGGTACGACACGATGAACAAATTGATGGAAGCGGAAGTTGAAGTCTTCGTTGAAGTCGGGCCGGGGAGAGTGCTGGCCGGGTTGCTGAAAAAGACCCTGCCCCGGGACTATCCCGGAAAGCTTTATAATGTTGCCAACATGAAACAACTCGATAAATTTTTAAATACCCTGTAAAAAGCATTTTTTCATTTACATAGACTTTTGTATATGTTATTTAGATAGGCTTTTAATAACAGCCTCATTATTATTTTATAGGGATTTCATAGGGTTGAGCCATGAAAAAAAAGGATAAAGAGTTTTTCAAAGAATATCTCACCGAACGGCTGGAGGATCTATTAAATCAGGCCGACAATACGGTCTCCGGCATGACCGAAACCAAAGAAAATTTTCCGGATCCAACGGATCGGGCTGCTCTCGAAGCCGATCGCAATTTTATGCTGCGCATACGCGATCGGGAAGCCAAATTGATCAAAAAAATCAAATCGGCCCTGGAGCGGATTGAAAATGATACCTACGGTGTTTGTGATTCATGCGGCGAAGACATCACTCTCAAGAGACTGAAAGCAAGGCCCGTAACCACCCAGTGTATCGATTGCAAGTCCAAAGAGGAGGCTTTGGAGAAAGCCCTTGGACTTTAGCACGCATGCGGAAATCGATCTGCATATCCATACCACGGCTTCCGATGGTACCCTGACCCCGGCGGAGGTAGTTTCTCAGGCCCTCGAGTTGAATTTAAAAGCGATCGCCATCACGGATCATGATACCCTCGCCGGATCCAAAGAGGCACTGCAAGCCGGTATTCCCCCCTCCCTGGATTTTATAACCGGTGTTGAAATAAGTGCTGCCCCCCCAAGCTTCTATGCCGGCGCCGGCAGTTTTCATATTTTGGGATACTCGATCCGACTCGATGATCCGGCCCTGAATCAAGCCCTTGAAAAACTGCAGCTGGCCAGAAAAAACCGCAATCCGGCAATCATCAGCCGTTTAAACGATATCGGTTTGTCGATCACGCTGGGTGAAGTCCGCCGGGAAGCCGGGGAAGGTCAGTTGGGCAGACCCCACATCGCGAAAGTGTTGGTTAAAAAGGGATTTGTCGAATCGATGAATGAGGCCTTTGATCGATATTTGGGCACCAATGGGTCGGCTTATGTCGATAAATTTCGAATTGAATGCCGCGAAGCGATTAAACTGATTCTAGACGCCGGTGGAATTCCGGCCCTGGCCCATCCCGGCTTGCTGGAGTGCCAAACCCGCGACGAATATGATGAGTTGCTGACCGGGCTAAAGGAAATGGGGCTTTTGGCGGTTGAAGTATATTATTCGGAACATACTCCCGAGCAAACTCGCCTTTTTGCTGAATTAGCCCGGCGTCATGAGTTAAAGCAGACCGGCGGAATCGATTTTCATGGCAGTATCCACCCAGAAATCACCATCGGATCGGGCAAAGGGGATCTGTTCGTTTCATATGATTTATACAAAAAATTAATCTATCCGCCTGGAGATTAGCTAAATCTGGTTATCCGTGAATTGGTCTTCGAAACCAGAAAGCAATACCTAACCGACCTCCCGACGGATAAACTCTACTATGCTTCGCGTTATTTCCTTTTTATATCAATTCAGTAACTGTCATAGAAAACTAACCACGGGAAAACAAAAGGATTTCACAGGCAAATCACATTAAATTTTTAAGATCTGCTGCTTAAACCCTGAGATATCCTTTCATTCGTAATAATCCGTGGAGAACAGTTACATTTCTATCAGTATTAATCAGGCAACAAAATGGAAACAAGAGATCCACATGGAATTGAACAAATTCTACAGTACGAATTCAATGATAAAAATCTTCTGCAGGAAGCCCTGCGGCACAGCTCCTTTGTCAACGAACTTGGCGAACCCCAGCTGCGCGATAACGAGCGGCTTGAATTTTTAGGGGATGCGGTTTTAAATCTGATTGTCGGCCACATTCTCATGCGCCGCTATCCGGATCTAAAAGAAGGCGACCTGTCCAGGAGTCGCGCCAACCTTGTCAATGAAAATCAGCTGGCTAAAATGGCGCGATCGTTTGATCTGGGATTGTACATCCAACTCGGCAAAGGAGAAATTCAAACCCAGGGCCGGGAAAAAAATTCTATACTGGCGGATACCTTCGAAGCATTGATGGCGGCCATTTACCTGGATGGCGGCTTCGATGCAGCCTATCAAATCATAGAATCCAACTTCCAGCAGCTGATTGAAGATCTCCACACCGCTGCCAACAACCTGGACTACAAAAGCCAGTTGCAGGAAACCGTCCAGATCGACCATGGATCGATGCCGGACTACAGCATCATTCGGGAAGACGGCCCGGATCATGACAAAACGTTTTGGGTTGCACTGAAAGTGCTGGATATCGAAACCCGGGGCAGTGGCAAGAGCAAAAAAGCCGCCGAGCAGGATGCCGCCCGCCTGGCACTGGAGATTCTAAGAGAAAAAGACTGATATATCTTAACAATATGAAAGAAATACACCCAAAATACGTCAAACAGGTTCAAGGAGAACCACACAAGAGGTGGTTTGAAGATGACTATTTTGACCTGCTGGTATGGGAAAATGAATTAGGTCAAATAGTTGAGTTTCAACTTTGCTATGACAAACTTCACAACCAGCGTTCCTTGATATGGAAAAAACAATTTGGATACATGCATAGCAAAATTGATGATGGCGAAAATAACCCTGGAAAATATAAAGCGACCCCCATTTTAGTAGATGATGGCGTTTTCAATTCTGCAGCAATTGCTGAGAGATTCAGAAATAGAAGCAAGGAAATTGATACGAAAGTTTCAACCTTTGTATTAGAAAAAATGAGAGATTACAGAGGCTGAGGTTATTGCATAACCAAGCGCAGACCCTGACCGGTAAAACTAGGCGGTGTTGCGAACAGGCCATGCAGGTCCTCCACTTTAAATCTAGTTTTTATTTGAAAATGCCACTATTTTAGATGGTATTACATTTTCTATTCAATTTGGTTTCGAGCCTGGTTGATGATTTTTTTAATAATTAATTCAATTATTTAAAATATATCCTTTTGATTTTTCGAGTGGAATATGCGAAAATACATACAACACGCAAAAGATAACATCGGGATGAACCAGACGGGAAAAACGATGCGGAATTGCGCACGGGCCGTGTTAACCTGACACTCATTTGGTCCGCGGGATAAAATGCTAAATCCAAAATGGATGGGAATATGATGAAAGTGCTGCTAGATTGCTATATCACTTTTGCGATCGCTATTACAGCAGTGGGCTTATTAGTCTGGGCCTGGGTAAATTTTAAAAAAGGTATTAAAACTTTGAAATGGGTCCGCGTTGAGGGAGAAGTCATATCGTCTAGAGTAGAGCAATCCGGCACGACCATAGAATTCAATCACCCAACATATCAAACTCATGCAACGGTTAAGTACGAAGTAAATGGACGCACGAAAGTCACGTCTAATGTCGATGATTTCATTGGCACTGTTGAATCTATAGGAAAGCCAAGTGCACCTCCAAAGAAGTCAAAAGCATATGTTTACTATAATCCGCAAAAACCGGAAGAGGCTGTCTTGGATCGCGCAGCATTGAGGTTCTCAATCTTTTTAGGCTTACTAGGAATCGGATTTATTGCATTGGAATGGCATTGGGTTTCTAAGACTTTTTTCTAATTTTTTACGACCAGCAGAATATCTCCTTAATTCGTCATTATTCATTATTCATTATTCATTTCACTAAAAGTATTCCTTCGGAAAAATCTTAAAAAAAGCGTCCTGCACCCGCTGCCAGAAGCTCTGGGCCGGCTGCCGGGTCAGGGTGCCGTCATGCGATACCCAGATCAGTTTGCCTTTCTCATCCTGCGTCACTCGCCAGCTGTTTTGGGGCTCCAACAGGTACTCAATCTTTTCGGCCAATTCCTGACCCAGTTCGGGGCTGTCAATCAAAATACCCATTTCCGTGTTAATGTTTCTGCTGCGCGGATCCAGGTTGAATGACCCGATAAATACACGGGAGCGATCAACGACCGCAGCCTTGGTGTGCAGGCCGACAAATCCTGCAACTACCGGGGCGGTGTCGACTTCGCTCTTGATCGCAGCATCCGGCCGCAATTCGTAAAGATCGACCCCGGACGCCAAAATAGCCTGGCGCATGGGGCCGTAGTGGCTGTTGACGGCCGGCACGTCCTGGGAAGCCAAAGAGTTGGTGATAATCCGCAGGTTTACGCCTCGCTGCACCATTTGGCGGGCGTTGGCCAGCATATCCTCATCCGGAATCAGATAGGCGTTGTTGACCAGCAGTTCATTTTGCGCGGTTTTGCTGAATTCGGGCAATTCGGTGGCCATGTGCTGTGAAATCGCCTCGTCTTCCAATTTGTCATAAGTTTTTGTGCTCGTACCCGGGTGAAGCCGGATCGGCAGCCCTGCCAGTTGTTCCGCCCAATTTTGCCGTTCCAGGGGAAAATGCTGCAGCACCTCGGATTGCTGGAGTTCCTGGTCCATGGATCGCTCCAATTCCTGCAGCAATCCTGGCGCTGGGTCATGGGCATAGGCATAGCCGGGAACCATCCAGTTGCTGTTCCAGAAGTGGTCGAATATAGTTGACATGAGGCGTGCAGCCGGACCCACGGCCAGGACGTCCAGATCAAGGAAGTTGTAGGTTTTGTTCAGCCCGAAGTATTCATTGCCGAGGTTGCGACCGCCCAAGATCGTCACCCGGTTGTCGGCCACGATGATTTTATTGTGCATGCGGTAATTGAATCGTTCCAGGGTCTGGTAGGACTTTTTCCGGCCCCGCAATCGCTTTTGTTCAAGTGGATTGAATATGCGGACTTCCACATTGGGATGGGACTCCAGGGCGGCCAGATTACGGCCTTCACCGACCAAAAGGATGCCGTCGGCCACCAGGCGCACCCGCACACCGCGCTTGGCGGCATCCAAAACCCGCTTTAAAATCAAGTTGCCGCTGTCGTCTCCGTACCACAGGTAATATTGCACATCCAGCGAATGCCGGGCTTCGTCGATCATGGCCAGGCGCCACCTGAGGGACTCGGCGTTGTTTTCCAGCAGCAAGAAACCGGACTGCTGAGATCCGTGCGCCCGCGCAAAAGCGGTTTCAAGATCGGCCAAAGGACCAGTCGGCCCGGGTTCAAGGGCGTAGCTCGGTCTGGGGTCCGGATAATTCTCCCGCACAGAGGGGCCGGTGCAGGCGGTAACATGAAATATAAAAAGGAGACCGATGATCCATTGCATAAATTTCATTGAATTCTCCCCCCCCCTCTGTCCCAGGGTGTTAGACAGTTACAAATTCGGTTTTCAGTTTTGCGAAAAAAGCGCAAAATATTTTCAAGTTTCTATGTAAACAGTTGGTATACATTCGTTAATAAAGAAATGCCGGTTCAAAATCCATTTTTATCTGGTTCGCCCGAAGATTCCCTTGCGAGGCGCGGCGGGCTCCGGCAGCCCCAAGTGCCGGCAGAGGACTTTTTCAAGTTCGTGTTCCGAGACGTCGGCGCCCTCGACCACAATCTCATCGGCCACCATTACGGCCGGCGCCATCGGCAGATCAAGCTCGAAGTACTCATCGGTCATGTATTCTGCATTGGGTTTGGCGATAGTCTCTATCTCGATATCATACTTATTGCCCAGCCTGGGCATCATTTTCTTAAAATGCTTTCATGGCTTGCCATTGGGCAGGTTCATAAAGAATTTGACTTTCAGCATGCCGGCCTCCTTGATTCTTCAAGTTCATACCTCGTAACTTACTTTAATGACGAGCCAATTGATTGGAATTGAACTCGGGTGACAACCTGTCTTTACAGATAGCACCGAAATGCCTATTTTACCACAGTGTGGTCCAGACCAAAACCGCACCAACGGGATTCTATCCATCATCCCACCGAACATCGACATTGCAACTGATTCCGATTCTGCTCTCCAGATACAGTGCTTTTTTCCCCGGGTACCATCTGTCTTCTTAATGATGGATAACGCGTGTTCTATTCTAATTATTCCGCTTGCGCCTTTTTGTCAAATCAAGGTGATGACATGGAAAAGTTTGAAAACCATCATCAGATACCCAAGAACATCCAGGAGATATTGGACAGCCGGGATCAACTGGAGCAACTGCTGAAAGAGAAGTTTACCCGACCGGTGGCGGTGATGTTTGCCGATCTCAAGGGATCCACCGAATATTTCGAAACCCATGGCGACATCGCCGGCTTGTCCCTGATCAACAAATACAACAGCCTGTTGATGCCGCTGATCGAAGAACGGGGTCGAGTGGTGGAGGTCATTGGGGATGCCATCATGGCCTGTTTCGACAGCCCGGAAGCGGCGGTCAAAACAGCGGTTGAGATGCAGCAAACCCTGCAAGCCCACAATCGGCAGGAGGTAAATCAACAGGAAGAAATTCATGTTCGGATCGGCATTAACTACGGCCAGGGCATTGTGACCGAACGTGAAGACGGCACCCTGAAGGTTTCGGGCGATGTGGTCAACACGGCCGCAAGGGTCGAGGCCGGCGGCGGTAAACAGGCAGACCAGATTCTGATCTCCCGAACAGTGTATGAACCGATTCAGCAGTGGCAGGAGATTACCTGCAAATCTTACGGATCGCTGGATGCCAAAGGCAAGGCCCAGCCCCTGGAAATTTACCGGGTCGTGTGGGATCCGCAGCAGGAAGAAAAGCAGGCCGCCCGTCCGCATTGTCCCTATCCCGGGATGGTGCCCTTCGGAAAAGGCGACGCCCAGTATTTCTATGGAAGGGAGGCTGAGATTCATCAGATGGTGCAGCACCTGCGCGGGCAGCGGTTTTTGCTGGTGATCGGTCCTTCGGGTTCAGGCAAATCCTCCCTGGTTTTTGCGGGTCTGCTGCCACAGTTACAAAGCAGTTCTTACTTTTCAAAGAATTTTTGGCTGGTGCGCCAAATGCGACCGGGTTCCCAACCGTCCGATACCCTGGCCCAGCTGCTGGGTGAGACAGTCGATATATCAAAGGTTAATGATGAGACCATCGCGCGGCTATTAGCCGACCATGCCCCCGCCCGTAAACTGCTGGTGGTGGTGGACCAGTTCGAGGAAATCTTTACCCAGACCGGACGGGACGAAAGCGGTCGTTTCCTTGCGGCCTTGCAAAGGCTGATCGGGCTTAAAAATTGTGCCCAGATTCTCACGATGCGGGCGGATTTTTATCCCGAGCTAATGAATTCCAATTTGTGGCCGTTGGATGCCAGCCAGAGGCTGGAGGTGGCGCCATTGCGGGGTGATGCAATGCGGCAAGCCGTCCGGCAGCCGGCCGTCGACGTGGGAGTCCGCCTTGAGGACAGCCTGGTGGAGCGCCTGCTGGCCGATGCGGCTGACGAACCGGGTGCACTTCCTCTATTGCAGGAAACGATGGTGCTGTTGTGGGAGGAAATGCAGCACCGCGTTCTGTCTTTAGGGGCTTATGAAAAATTGAGTCGGGATTTTGCGGCCATATCAGGACACGCCGCGGTCGGTGGTTTGTCAGTGGCCATGGCCTTGAAGGGCGACGCTGCCCTGGCGGAATTGTCTCCTGATCAACAGGCCGTTGCCCGGCGTGTTTTTCTGCGTTTGATTCATTTTGGTGAAGGGCGCACGGATACCCGCCGGCAGCAGCCTATCTCGGCCCTGCTCGCTGCCAGTGACGATCCGAACGAGTTCGAGCGAATCCTGGAGCATTTAACCACCAACCGTTTGATAACCCGCAGCGGCGAAGACGAAGGCGGCAGGCCGGTGGTGGATATCGCCCATGAAACCCTGATCACCGGATGGTCGCGGCTGCGTGATTGGACGGATGAACGGCGCGAGGCGGAACAGGTGCGGCGGCGGCTGGAAGCCAAGGCCGCGGAGTGGGTACGGCTGGGGCGAGGCAGCGGCGGATTGCTGGATGAGACCGAGCTGCCGGAGGCCGAGCGCTGGTTGGCCAGTTCGGATGCGACTGATTTGGGTTACGACACCGCGTTGCCTGAGCTAGTGCAGGCCAGCCAGCAGGCGATTGAGGCTATAAAGCTGGCAAAAGAAGCCGCACGCCAACGGGAGCTGGCTCAGGCAAAGGCATTGGAGACAGAGCAGCGGCAGCGGCTGGCGGAACAGACTCAAGGGACGAAGCGTTTACGTCGCCTTGCAACCGTGCTGACCGGGGTGCTGGTGGTGGCAATTGGCGCTGCGCTGTTGGCCTGGAATCAGAGACAAAAAACACAGATTCATGCCGACCAGGCCCTGGCCGCCCGCCAGCATGCCGAGGAGCGTCAAGCGGAGGCGGAGAAGGCACGGATAGAGGCCGAACGCCTGCGTCTGGTCTCTGTCGCCCAACTGCTGACGGTCCGGGCGCCGCGCCAGATGGAAATCCGTCAATATGAACGCGGGGCGTTGCTGGCGCTTCAGGCATACCTTTTGGGTCAACAAACGCAGACCTACGCCTTGGATTAGGTCGATGCGGCATTGCGCACCGTTCTCAGCATATCCCACTTCAGTGCTATCCTGGATGGACACTTGAGTGCAGTCAGGTCAGTTGCATTCAGCCCGGATGGGAAATTCCTGGCCTCGGGCAGCAGGGACAGGACAGTTCGTCTGTGGGATTTGACTCAACCCGGTGCAAAAGCGACTGTCCTGCAAAAACATGAGCATGAGGTCAGCACACTAGCGTTTAGCCCCCATGGCCGGACATTGGCCTCGGGTAGCGGTACCTGGGGCACATCGACCGTTCTAATATTGGATCTGACCGAATCCAGCTCTCAGCCGATTGTCCTGTCCGGATTTCCGCCTTTTGTCGAATCGGTGGCGTTTAGCCCGGACGGCAAATTGATGGCCGCAGGCGGCGGTGATCGTTCCGGACAACGAGGTTTTCGTATTTGGGATCTGACCAGCCCTGAGGCCCCACTTGACAAAATGCGAGTAAGCCGGAGTTACGTCAATTCACTTTTCTTCAGTCCCGATGGCAATACCATGGCCACGGGCCATACCCACGATGGGGTGCGGCTGTGGAATTTGACTAATCTAAGCGATCCATCCGTCGACCTCCCATATCGCGACGATGCCTGGTCCGTTGTGTTCAGCCCGGATGGCAGGACCCTGGCCACGGGCGGCGAGGATGGACTTGTCCGTCTTTGGGATCCAGCCAAACCACGAACTCAGCCTACCGTTCTGCAGGGACATAAAACTCGAATTGAGACATTGGCTTTCGGGCCGGATGGCAGGACCCTGGCTTCGGCCGGCAAGGACAGAACCATTCGCCTCTGGGATCTGACTAACTTAAACGCGCAACCCATTCTACTGCACGGTCATGCGGATCGGATAGAGACATTGGCGTTCAGTCCGGATGGCAGAATCCTGGTTTCGGGCAGTGATGACACCACAATGCGCCTGTGGGATCTGGGCAGTCCGAGCGCCAAGCCCACCGTGCTGCGCGGGCACGAGGATTTCGTCTGGTCGACGGCAATTAGTCCGGACGGCAAGACCCTGGCCTCCGGTGGTGACGATAATACCGTGCGTTTGTGGGACTTGACCAACTCCGCCTCTGAGCCCACCGTTCTGTCCGGACATCGTGATTGGGTCAGATCAGTCGCAATCAGTCCGGACGGCAAGACCCTGGCTTCAGGCAGCAGTGACAGTTCCGTTCGTCTGTGGAATCTGACCAACCTGAGTGCCGAGCCCGAGGTTCTGCTGGGACACCAGGATCTAGTCGCATCGACGGCGTTCAGCCCGGGTGGCAAGATCCTGGCTTCGGGCAGCGGGGACAAGACTATTCGGTTGTGGGCAATCGACAGCCCAAAACTTCGATCCACAGTTCTGCGCGGCCACGAGGGCCATGTCAATTCGGTTGCTTTCAGCTCGGATGGCAGGATCCTGGCCTCCAGCAGTAATGATATGACCATTCGACTTTGGGATCTGGCCAATCCAAACGCTCCACCCCTGATCCTGCGTGGCCACGAGGACAATGTATATTCCATCGCGTTCAACCCGGACGGCAAGACTTTGGCCTCGGGCAGTGCCGACCGAACTGTGCGGTTGTGGGATTGGGACACTCCCGGCGCCTCGCCTGTCGTGTTGCGCGGACACGAAAATGGGATCAGAATGGTCGCGTTTAGCCCGGACGGCCAAACGCTGGCCTCAGCCGGTGCCGACCGAACTGTGCGTTTGTGGGCCTGGAACGCGCCCGACGCTCCGCCTATTGTCCTGAGCGGCCACCAGGATGAAGTCAATTCCGTTACATTCAGCCCGGACGGAAATATGCTGGTTTCAGGTGGATACGATAAAACCATTCGTCTTTGGTTGACCACCCAAGGCCTGGCTGAAACGGTTTGTGAGAAGGTGTGGCGCAACCTGACAGCCGATGAATGGAATGAATTTGTGGGTGCCGATATCCCCTATCAACGCACCTGTCCCGATTTGCCATAGGCGTGTAGGGTGCAAGGTTTTGGGGTTCAGAGGTTTAGAGGTTCAGGATTCAGTGCTAAAGCTGGCAGCGGTGTGGTCGGGCAAAATACAATAGGATCTATAAAAAATAATAGCGCTATTAGATTGTGGGAGCGGTTTTTAACCGCGATTACCCTGGTAATCGTGGCTGGAAACCATTCCCACCAACCACTAGTTACAATGAAAATGAACCTGAATTTTAGATGTATTCCACATCGATATCGATAGAGAATACTTTGGCGTAACTGATCTGAAGCGGAGTTTATTTTAATTTAGTGTCTATTTATCAAAATCACATCATGTTTGCACAGGATTTGTGACTAGCTGACAAATAAAATAGACTCGCCGAAGGCGGACCATAAATAATCAATATTCAATTTTCAATCTTCAATTCCGGCTTCGCCGGGTTGGATTTTAAGCCAAATTACGCTAAGGGCGGTACGCCGGCGGCGTAATGGTGAGTCGTTATTCTTATCAACTATTCAACACAATCAACCTATCAACTAATAAATCCGCGCAGCTTCATTGAAGCGCCCTTCTTCACTGCAAGCAACCAAGCCTGCAAACTTGCATCGTACTCCGATAACGGGCGAATTAATCAACCCAACCAAACGTCCGATCCACCGCCTTTTTCCACTCCCGGTAGTATTTCTTCCTGGTGTCGGACTCCATGGACGGCTGCCAGGTTTTATCAACGGCCCAGTTTTGACGCAACTCTTCGGCATCGGTCCAATACCCGACGGCCATACCGGCGGCATAGGCGGCACCGAGGGCGGTGGTTTCCGCAACTTCCGGACGGATGACCGGCACGTTCAGGATATCGGATTGAAATTGCATCAGCATCTCATTGCCCACCATTCCCCCGTCTACTTTTAATTTGGTGAGCTCAACACCGGAGTCCTTGTTCATGGCCTCCACGATATCGCGGGTTTGATAAGCACTGGCTTCCAGCACGGCCCGCGCCAGGTGTCCCTTGTTGACAAAGCGCGTCAAGCCTGCGACCACCCCGCGGGCGTCCGATCGCCAGTAGGGGGCAAACAGCCCGGAAAAAGCGGGAACAAAATAGGCGCCACCGTTGTCTTCCACCGTGGCTGCCAATTCCTCGATTTCCGGGGCACTGGAAATCAGCCCCAGATTGTCCCGCAGCCACTGCACCAGGGCCCCCGTAATTGCAATCGAGCCTTCCAGGCAGTATATCGGTCGCTGATCATTGATTTGATAGCCCAGGGTGGTGAGCAGGCCCTGGCGCGAGGGCACGGGTGTATGGCCGGTGTTCAGCAGCATGAAACAGCCGGTGCCGTAGGTGTTTTTGGCCTCACCCTGGTCAAAGCAGGTTTGTCCCACCAGCGCAGCCTGCTGGTCGCCGAGCGCACCGCAAACTGGTATGGCCGCACCCAGGGGTCCGTCCTCGAGTGTGCTTCCCCAGGTAGCGCTGTCGCTGGAGGGTACGATCCGGGGCAGAATCTGAGCCGGGATATCCAGCGCATTCAAAATCTCCGGGTCCCACCGCAGCGAGGTTAAATCCATCAGCATGGTGCGGCTGGCATTGGTGACATCTGTGACATGGGATCCGCCGTCCGGCCCGCCGGTCAGCCACCAGATCAGCCAGGTTTCCATGGTTCCGAAAAGGGCCTCGCCTTTGTCGGCGGCGGCACGTGCTTCAGGGACATTATCCAGGATCCACTTGATTTTCGGACCGGAAAAATAGGTGGCAATGGGCAGCCCGGTCTTATCCCGGAAGCGATTTTGGCCCTGCTCGCGTTCTAACTCTTTACAGATTTTATCCGTGCGGGTGCACTGCCAAACAATGGCGTTCATGTAGGGTTGGCCGGTATTCTTGTCCCAGAGCACGGTGGTTTCACGCTGATTGGTGATGCCGATGGCAGCCAGATCCGCGCCGGAGACCCCGGTTTTAAAGAGCGCACCCTGGATCACGTCCCGGGTGTTTTGCCAGATTTCAGCCGGGTTGTGCTCCACCCAGCCCGGCTGCGGGAAAATTTGCTCATGCTCCTTTTGCTCCCAGCCAACGATCTGACCGTTGTGATTGAATATGATGAAACGGTTGCTGGTCGTTCCCTGGTCTAGGGCACCCACGTATTTGGTCATGATTCGATCTCCTTTTGCATGAATGGAATTTATCTGGGAGAAAATTTTATCACGAAAACACGAAATTGAGAAAGCACGAAATTTATTCGATTTCTTTTTTCGTGTTTTAAACCTTTCGTGCTTTCGTGATTAAATTGTCAGTTATCGCACTCAGCCAAAAATAGTTATTAATTGCCTATAGTTAGCGCCTAAATAATCGAGGGGCTAAAGCATCAGCTCTAACCCCTCGAGGTTTAACTCAAAATGCGCTGCGCAGGGCTGTGAGCCATATTTGGAGCTGTTGGCATACCGCGCTCAGCGTTTCGCATCTATTTTACGCGACCTTCGCGCCAGGCTTTGATGAGGTCGTCGTAGTTGACCGTCTCTCCCTGCGGCTTTTCATTGACCTTGGCTTTGGGCGCGCCGGGCTGATTCAGCCAATAGGACTCGTCTCTTGGTTTGTTCAGCTTGGGACCGGCCACTTTATGCACCTTGGCCCGCTCCAGGCGTGCCATGACTTTGTCCATCTCAGCAGCAAGGGTATCCATGGCCGTATCCACGGTCACTTCACCGGAGACCGCCTCGCCGACATTCTGCCACCAAAGTTGGGCCAGTTTGGGATAATCGGGCACGTTGGTGCCGGACGGGGTCCAGGCGACGCGCGCCGGACTGCGATAAAATTCCACCAACCCGCCGAGCCTGGGTGCGCGCTCGGTAAATGACTCGTGATTGATATCGCTGTCGCGAATCGGAGTCAGGCCTTCGTGAGCCTTTTTCAGGGATACGGACTTGGCGATAGTGAACTGCGCAAAGAGCCAGGCGGCCTTGCGTCTTTCAAGCGGCGTGCTGTACATAAAGGTCCAGGAACCGCAGTCCTGGTACCCCAGCTTCATGCCCTCTTCCCAGTAGGGACCATGCGGGGACGGGGCCATACGCCATTTGGGGGTGCCGTCCTCGTTGACCGTCGGACCCGGTTGAACCATGGTGGCCGTAAACGCGGTGTACCAGAAAATCTGCTGTGCGACGTTGCCTTTGGCCAGGAATGGCAGATAGGTGTAGAAATCCATTCCCAGAGTACCGGGAGGCGCGTATTTGCGGAGCCATTCCATATATTTGCGAAGTGCATATTTGGCTGCCGGGCCGTTGGCACAACCACCGCGACTGACACTGGCACCCACCGGGCGGGATTGTTCATCGACACTGATGCCCCATTCGTCACAAGGGAGTCCATTGGGAATCCCTTTGTCACCGGCGCCGGCCATGGACAGCCAGGCATCGTGGAAGCGCCAACCCAAATCCGGGGCCTTTTTACCGTAGTCGTTATGCCCAAATACGGCCTTGCCGTCGATTTCCCGGATATGCTCGGTAAAAAACTCGGCGATATCCTCGTACGCCGACCAGTTGACCGGTACTCCCAGCTCGTAGCCGTAAATCTCTTTGAACTTCATTTTGAAGTCCTCGCGATTGAACCAGTCATAGCGGAACCAGTAAAGGTTGGCGAACTGCTGGTCCGGAATCTGATAGAGCTTGCCGTCCGGGGCGGTGGTGAAAGATTTGCCCATGAAGTCATCCACATCCAGGGTCGGCAGGGTCACGTCCTTGCCCTCACCCGTCATAAAGTCGGACAGCGGAACCACGTAGCCGTAGCGCCAATGGGTGCCGATGAGGTCGGAGTCGTTAATCCAGCCGTCATAGAGGTTTTCACCGGAGGCCCACTGGGACTGGAGCTTTTCAATGACATCGCCTTCCTGGATCAGGTCAAAGGAGACCTTGATGCCGGTGATCTCCTCGAAGGCCTGGGTCAAAGTTTGCGCTTCATACTGATGGGTCGGGATGGTCTCGGATACGACCCGAATCGGCTCATCCTGAGACATTTTGACAAACGGTTTGGCCGCATTGATGAAAAATTCCATCTCTTTCATCTGCTGTTCCTTTGTCAACGTCGATGGTTGAAATTCTTCATCGACCCATTTTTTGGCGGCCGCCATGTCCGCGCTCGCCGGACCGGCTAAAAACGCGAACACTGCAAAAATCAAACCGGCCAGAAGCATCATCCTGTTACTCTTCTTCAATATAATTCCTCTCATAGGGACACCTCCAAATATTGGCCTTCAATTATTATTTGTTGGTTTAGGGTCTATACTGCCGGCGAGAAGGCCATTGGCGCCGAACGGCATAGAACCAATCAATTCTTGATGGATATTCGTATAATTCAGGTTGTAATTTGTATTCTTGAAAATTACAGATCGTGTATTGCTCGAAGGACGAGTGAGCTAACAATTTTTTCTGTTCATTTTTGATGGTTTCGTAAAAAGACAAAATTATCGAATTTTGATCTCATAGCATATTGAAGTTACAAGATATGAATTAGAGTTTTGCGGGTTTTGCGCCATTTTGCGGCCACGTCTTTTAAATTTTTATTTGATCCGCGACAGCGGACCATAAATATTCAATCATCAATCATCAATATTCAATCCTTCTCACCCCCAGCGCATAACGATAATGATCCAGCATATCGAAATAATGGATCCGATCCACAGCGCCAGATCCGTGAATCCGAGCCAGGCCAGATGGATGTAGCCGCTGCCCAACAGACCCAAAAAGAATCGTGTACCGCGCGTGGTCGGGATCATCAGAAACCCGCGGCGCTCGATGGTGGGTGACACCAGTTCCCAAACCAGCATTCCGCAAATCATCAGGAATATGCCAATAAAAAAAATCGCCGTCGGCATCGTCCAATACATCCATTCGAAACTCATATTTAACCTCTGGTTAATTGAAGATTGAAGACTGAAGATTTAAGATTTATTGTATTCTGTCGTTTTAGATTTTTGTACTGGCTGTCTTCCGTGAAGCCGCAAATATTTTGGTCAGCTCATCCGCTTCTTTTAGCAGTGGTTCCACAAGGTTCTTTTTCAACAGCTTTTCATCTATGATAAATTCAAGCCAGAATGCAGTTTCATCAGCCTCTTCCAAAACGATACTTATCTTTGCCACAAAGCTGGCGTTTGATTGTGAGAAGCAGGCGGCACGATAATTAGCTGCTACTGACGTCGAGCACCTGATAACCTGTCCTCGTATATGTTTGCCTAATGGTATTTCCGGCAGCGCCATCGCCAGCTTAACGCAACGATGGGCAAATTCTTTTGTCCTTTTCGTCAACTCCTCGCGGTTCATTTAAATTTGGTCTATCTCTTGATTTTCAGAAGCTTAGTTTTAAATTAAATCGATAGAATTCCTTAAATCTTCAATCTTCAGTCTTCAATCTTCAATGGTTTATGGTCTTCAATCTTCAATCTACACTCTTCCCAAAGCAAATCCCTTGGCCAGATAGTTTCGTACAAACCAGATCACCAGGGCTCCCGGAACAATGGTCAGCACGCCCGCAGCAGCCAACAAGCCCCAATCCAGGCCCGTTGCGCTGATGGTGCGCGTCATGGTGGCTGTGATGGGTTTGGCCTCGGTAATCGTCAGGGTTCGGGCAAAAAGCAGTTCGACCCAACTAAACATAAAACAGAAAAATGCCGTCACGCCCACACCGGCTCGAATCAGCGGAATGAAGATCGTGATAAAAAAGCGCGGAAAACTGTATCCGTCGATAAAAGCGGTCTCGTCAATTTCTTTGGGGATACCGGACATAAAACCCTCCAGGATCCAGATCGCCAGGGGCACGTTGAAAAGGCAATGGGCCAAGGCCACGGCAAGGTGCGTATCCATCAAATTGAGAGTCGCATAGAGCTGCAGGTAGGGGAGGAGAAAGACCGCCGGTGGAGCCATGCGGTTCGTCAGCAGCCAGAAAAACATCTGCCCATCGCCGAGAAATTTATAGCGTGAAAAAGCATAGGCCGCAGGCAGGGCAAAGAGCAAGGACAACACCGTGTTCATGCAGACATAGATCACCGCATTGACATAAGCCATATACCAGCTTGAGTCCGTGAATATATTGATGTAGTTTTTGAAAGTCAGATCAGCCGGATAAAGGGCGAAATTGGCCAGGATATCCGCGTTGGTTCTCAGAGACATGTTGAGCATCCAGTAGATCGGAAGGATCAGAAACCCGAAATAGATGCACAGAGCGATGGTTCTTTTTTGAATCTTCATGCCTTTTCTCCCCTTCCAACATTTAACAGGGCCTGGTAGAACGCAAAGCTAAACAGCAGGACAATCACAAAGTAAATCAGCGAAAAGGCCGCCGCCGGACCAAGATCAAATTGCATGGTGGCCAGCTTGACCAGATAAATGGACAAAAATGTGGTGGTGTTGCCGGGGCCGCCGCCGGTCAGGGCAAAGGGTTCGGCATAGATCAGGAAGCTGTCCATCCAGCGCAGCAGGACGGCAATGGTGAGGACCCCGCGCATCTTGGGCAGTTGTATATAAAAAAAAGTAGCCCAGGCCGAGGCGCCGTCAATCTTGGCTGCCTGGTAATACGCTTCCGGGATCGCACGCAGCCCGGCATAAGCCAAAAGGGCCACCAACGGTGTCCAGTGCCAGACCTCCATGGCGAGCAGGGTGATCCAGGCATAGAGCGGCCTGGCCGTATGATCAAAGGTATCCGGCAATAGATCTAAGCTGTTGATCCCCACGCCGAAAAGACCGATATCCGGCCGGGTAAAAATGATCCAGATGGTACCGATCACATTCCAGGGAATGACCAGGGGCAGGGCCAGCAGGACTAGGCTGGCGGAGACGCCCCAGCCGCGCTTGGGCATGGCCAGCGCAATCATTATGCCGAGGGGTATCTCGATCAGCAGGACGAGACCCGAGAACAAAAACTGACGCCACAGGGCATCGTGCAGGCGACGGTTGCTCAGCATCTCTTCGAACCACTCGGTACCGACAAAGACGCTTTGCCCCGGACCGAAGATATCCTGGATGGAGTAGTTCACCACGGTCATCAGCGGGATGAACGCGCTAAAGGCGACGATGATAAACGAAGGTAGAACCAGAAACCAGGCCTTGTTGTTTTCCCACTTGTCCATCAGAAGTACTCCCGCGTTTCTCCAGTTTTCTTTTTCGTTTACTCTGCCAAACTGAACTTAACGAAACATTTTCAAAATTACCAAGCAATAGAAAATGGAAAATAGAAAATAGAGAATAGGAAAATCGTGTAATCTTATCGTTTAATATATCAACAGGTTATAACCCCAAGTATAAAAAAGATAGAATTCCTCAAATATTCATTTGTCAATATTCATTATTCATTTTCCTGCTATCCGCTCACCAACCGTTCATCAGCAAACAATTTGGTCCATTGTTTGGGGAACCGAAGCCAGGCCTCATTTGAGGGAACGGATTGATCCTCCGGCAAGCGGGCTCGCAGGGTATGGCCGGCCATGCTGACGGTCAGTATTTTAAAGCTGCCCTGGTCTTCGACCGACTTGACCGCAGCCGGGATACCGTTTTCAACGTTATCATTGTGGACCTCCAGGTACATGGGACGAATGCCGATTTCCATTTTACCTTGTGCCTTGCTACCTAAAGCGGCGGTTTCATCATCCAACTCGATGCTGGCCCCGTCCACCCGGGCCTGGTTGCCGTCCAGGGTGCAGGTTAAAAAGTTCATGCCGGGACTGCCGATGAAAAAGCCAACGAATTTGTGCCGGGGGTTTTCAAAAAGCTCCTGGGGTGTTCCAATTTGCACAAGTTCGCCTTCGTACATAACCAGAACTTGGTCGGCAAAGGTTAAAGCCTCGATCTGATCGTGGGTGACGTAGATCAAGGTTAACCTGAGCTGTTCATGAACTTCCTTAAGCTTGCGCCTGAGGTGCCACTTGAGATGGGGATCGATAACCGTCAACGGCTCGTCGAATAAAATAGCCGCCACGTCGCTGCGAACCAAACCGCGGCCCAGGGAAATTTTCTGCTTGGCATCGGCCGCCAATCCAGCCGCCCTCTTATTGAGAAAGGGTGTCAGGTCGAGCATCTCGGCAACTTCCAGGACCCGTTTTTTTACTTCAGCTTCTTCAACCTTGCGATTGCGCAACGGAAAAGCCAGATTGTTGAACACCGACATCGTGTCATAAAGAACCGGGAACTGAAAAACCTGGGCAATGTTGCGTTTTTCCGGCGGCAGATCGGTGACATCCCTACCATCAAAAAGCACCCGCCCTTTACTGGGCGTCAGAAGGCCGGAGATGACGTTGAGCAATGTGGTCTTGCCGCAGCCGGACGGTCCGAGCAGGGCGTAGGCCCCGCCATCGTCCCATTCGTTATGGATGCGTTTGAGGGCATAATCGGTTTCATCTTTTGGATTTTTTAAATAGCTGTGTGCGAGTTCATTCAACTCGATTCGCGCCATGATAGGCTCCTGACTTCCCCTGATCCGCCGGGGGGCGGAGAATTGAAAGTTGCAGATTGAATTTTATTGTTTTCAGGTGTCAGGAAATCGAATTTTAATTCCTGAAACCCGAACATTTGTATGAAACTAATTCAAGGTATATGGATTTAGACTTTTATATATGGATGAACCACGAACCACACGAAAGACACGAAAGTGAAAAACGATCCTTATTACGGATTTTGTGTGTTTCGTGTATTTCGTGGTTTATCTAACATGAAACATTTAAAAAGCTTCTTTTTCCGAATTGACCGGTCGTTTTTTTGGCCGGCGATCCACCTGAGGCGGAAAACCTTTATTTCCTGTCAGGTGATGCAACCAGCGCGCCGGCTTCATCGAAAACAAAGAAATTAATCGGGTTGACGTAAATGGTAACATCCGTGCCCATTCGATGGGGGTGCACACCGTCTTCCTGTACCACCAGCTGCGCGCGGCCGAAGTTGACATGGATGAAGGTTTCAGAACCATTGATTTCCGACAATTCAACTTTGGTATGGATTTCTGTGTCCGCATCGCTGGTACGGGTCAAAGACAAGTGGTTGGAACGAACACCAAAAATATAGCTCGCGGCCGACAGCGACTGCAGATGGTTGGATAAAGGGAATTTAATATTTTCACCCAGGGACACGGTGTTGTCCTGCACCGTGGACGTCAAATAGTTAATGGGTGGATCACTGAATACTTCCGCAACTTTAGTGGTCAGCGGATTGTGATAGACATCGGGCGTAAGACCGGATTGCAGAACCCGCCCCTCGTCCATAACGACGACATTGCCTCCCAGCATCAGCGCTTCGGTCGGCTCGGTGGTGGTGTACACCACAATTGCCTCGCGCTGTTCGAAAATTTCCTGCAGCTCGATGCGCAACTCTTCACGCAGTTTATAATCCAGGTTGACCAACGGTTCGTCCAGCAAAAGCAGTTGAGCGTCTTTTACCAGGGCCCGGGCGATGGCGATACGCTGCTGCTGCCCACCACTGAGCTCTGCCGGCAGACGGTCGAGCATCTCCTCGAGATGCAGCATGGCCGCTGTTTCGCGAACTCGCCGGTCGATTTCCTCTTTCGCCACACCGCTAACCTTCAACGGAGAGGCGATATTATTGTAAACGGTGAGGGACGGGTAGTTGATAAACTGCTGGTAAACCATTGCGATACTGCGTTTGCGAACCCAAAGGCCGGTGACGTCTTTGCCGTCAATCACGATCTTGCCATGGGTCGGCCGGTCGATACCGGCCATAATCCGCAGCAGGGAAGTTTTACCCGCCAGGGTTCTCCCCAGCAACACATTGCGGGATCCGGAATCAAATTCTAAGTTAATATCTTTGAGATGGGTTTCTCGGCCGACGATTTTGTCGATACTCTGCAGGGACAGGCCCATAAAGTGTCTCCATTATTGAATTTTGGGCTTTAACTGAAATGTTATATCGATAGTCCCGCCCCTTGCGGGATTGTATTGGCCGATATTGCCGCCGTCACTATTGCGGTATAAATTTATTGTTGGTTTGGTTTCCTGGTAGGTCGGACTACGATAAATCCCTCTGATCTATGGTCGCCGAATCCATTTTGGATAGCACCATTTAATTTAACCCGCAAGTCCAAATTTGCCGGGTTGCTGAAATTTTTCATATATCAACCCATACATGATGGGCCTGATATATTTAAAAAAACTAGGGAATAGTTCACCGTTTTAAGGCCGACAGCCCCCGGAAGTCCATTTTTCTAAAATAGGTGCTATTGGAAAATTTGCAACCATTAAGATACCTGAATTGGCTAGTTGGTGCTGCCGAAACTGATTACCTTGGAATCTTGATGATTTATCTGATGCGCAGTTAATGGGTAAATTTTCAGGTATCTTATTTTCGGGTCTATCTACCATTTAAAGGATTAATTTAAGGCGATGTCTTCGAGTCCCCATGATTTGGTTCTGCGTAGCCGGATTCCGGAAAGCCTCATAATGAGGATAATCATCATATCGATAGTGGGGATC